>ENA-UERK01000288-UERK01000288.1-human-gut-metagenome-genome-assembly--contig:-NODE-288-length-46365-cov-42.430090_pt1 | contig 46365 bp, 42 predicted proteins | sample MGYA00242957_ERZ507957 | MGnify/ENA primary metagenome ERZ507957 (study PRJEB26167, sample SAMN06115538) | human gut metagenome | host: Homo sapiens | place: China:Heilongjiang | collected 2015-11-06...
GCTGCACCAATGTCGCTGACACCGGCGGCACGCTCCAAGACCTCACCTGTGGTCTGGGTGATGGAACCCACGACAGAAGCTTTCTTCTGCTGGCCATAACCAACGACTACCACCTCTCCAAGGGAGTTGTCATCAGCAAGCGTAATCTTGAACTCTCTCTTCTTTCCCACTTTCACCTCTTGGGTGTTCATACCTACGTAGGTAACAACCAAGACGGAACTTTCAGAAGGAACGGAAATCATGAAGTTACCATCCATGTCGGTGATAGTACCTGCACTGGGATTTCCCTTGATTTTCACTGTAGCACCAATCAACTCTTCTCCAGAGCCGTCAACGACATGACCTTTCACATTGATTTTCTGTGCCTGTATGCTCAGACAGCAAATCATCATCATGAAAAGCAGGGCTACTGATCGTTTCATTGTTAAGATCTGTTTAACCATGTTCTTTCATTTTTGATTTATGTTTTGTTTTAGGTTACTAACAAATTTCTTTTTTTGTCGGCTGCAAAGGTATCTATTTATAGGGATTTCGCCTTTGCATGGAGTAACAGATACTTTAGTTTACGTTACAAACCTTGCGCACCCTTACCTTTCCATCTTTTAACACTTGCTTGATAATATACATGCCTTTTTGCGGTTTTGCCACCTGCTGACCCTCTATATTATAATATAAGGTGCATTTCACGTCAGTTGTGTTGGCAATTGTCTCTTCGACACCTGTGGTTTGTTTCAAATACCAATCCTTGTACCAACTGAAGCAAGCATAGCTGCAACATTCCTCAAAAAGATTGTGCTTCTTGGCATTCTGCAAACCAGGACGCACCTTTCCACTATTCAAGTACTCATCGATGTCGTAATACTCTTGTGGATGAGTAATGGTCATGCCGATGTTGCCGAAATGATCATGCACAGCTTTCCATGCTAAGCCCCACTTCGAGGTAGAACCCGTTGCCCAAGTGCCGAAATTCGGAGCCACCCACTGGTTCCACTCATTGTAGTGTCCCTCGCTAGCCTTGTCAGGATCATTTGGACTCCAGTCGATTTCCGTCACCATGATAGGTTTGGAGGTCACCATAGGTACCTGATTCTGGAAGTTGCGAATGAAAGTATTGTGGTCGCAGTTGGCATCTGTCATATTGCCATACCAACCAGAATAGACATGCACGGAATAAGAGAAGTTGTTCTCACTATCGGTGATAGGATACTTGGCATAACCCGTATATTGGCTCTGATAACCCGAACCTGGCACCCAAATGATACCCTTGAAACCTGTGCTTCGAATCTCATCTACTATCGGTTGGAAGAAATCATGGAGGGCTTTGTCGGAGTTGGAGCCATCAGCTAGCTGCACATTCACTGGCTCATTGCTAGTTCGATGCTCACCTGTCCTGCATATTTCTGAATGATTAAATTGGAAGCGAAGATTTTCCACACATTTTTCAGATAAGTCTGATACTCATCCCCCACCTTGATATTCTGGGGACAAACGCCAGGAGGGCGAACAATGACATAGAGACCATGAGCCAAGGCTTTCTGCACTAATTTGACATAGAGTCTGCTCAAGAAAGCCTTATAGCGATTCTCACTAAAATACTGGATGTTGTTTTCTTGGGTTCCTGCTGGCGCATTATAGTTAGTCCAACAAGGATCCATGTGAAGACGGAAAACCGTACAATAAGCACCTTGGCTCTTGTCGGTGATAACAGTGAACATCTTCTCGAAATAATCCAAGCAAGGGGTCACATCACTGACATTATAACCACCAGTTCCCCAACGGTTACCATTGAAATAACGGTTAGGCGTATCCATCACACCATGCAAGACAACGGTCTTGCCTTCTGAATCGACTAGGTTCTTTCCCTCCACATGGAGGCCTGGAAGATTGTCTGCAGCATGTCCCGCCATCGACATCAGTGCAAAGGCTAGCGATAATAATAACTTTTTCTGCTTCATATCGGTTTAAATTTAATTATTCTTAGGTTTTATCTTTTATGCTCATTGTAGCCGTATCATATGTTGTCCATCCAGGAAGAGTGTTGGCGAGGTATTATATATAATAAGGTTGAAGGCTTAGCTATCGAGATGGGGTTGGGAAGAGACATCCTCTTGGAAGAGAGAAATGGCACGTATCACTACGTACCATTTCCAAATAAACCAATTAATCATGATTATTTCTAATCAAGTTTTATTCTCAATATATATAAACCTAAACCTATACTTGTATAATAACCTATAATCATTCATACCTAAAAACACTTTTCTAGCTGAATCAGTTTCAACACTGCAAAGGTACGACATAAAATCAAGATGCGCTTTTCGATACGTAACACATACTTTAGCTATTAAATATCTTGTAACATATACTTTTTCTCATGTAACATCGCATAAAAATAGCTATCAAACCTGCAAAAACACGAGAAAGGTAACCTCTATTTCGACAAAAAGTAGTATTTTTGCAGCCTAAAAGCTAAAGACCAATTCGTCATGAAGAGAAAAATCAAACTTATTATCGTAGGCATTCTTGCCTGTATCTGCCATCTGCCAGCACTGGCACAGAGCGGCAAACTTTTCAATACAGACAACCAATTATCCAGTAATCTTGCTACACAAGTGTATCAAGATACCAATGGTTTTATCTGGATTACCACCCGCAATGGACTTAACATTTACGATGGCTACAACTTCAGTGTCGTAAAGAAAGGAGGCAAGGACAATCGTGAACTCAACACCAACTACATCAACTGCATCGCACAGGATTACGATGGGTACGTACTTCTCGGCACCAACAGAGGATTGTTGCTCCACAATGGTCAGTACTTCCTGGATATTCCCCTTCCCGACGGCAAGGGTAATCCTATCTCTACCTATGTCACCCACATCGGGCGACTACAAAACGGCGATGTGCTCATCGGTACATCTGGCTATGGTATCTTCCTGATGAAAAAGCAAACACGCAACTGTACTCCTCTCAAGGCGACACAAGGCAAAATCACTTTTGTACTCACCTTCCTGGAAGGCAAGCGTGGTGGACTTTGGATTATCAGCGAAAGACACGAACTGTTCTTCCTTGACAAGAACGGCAATCTCCAAACACACATCCCAGGTACCGAAGGACTGTTGGCGCAAGACATCCGACAGGACAGCAAGGGTACGCTCTATCTTGCCACCAAGGGACAGGGTGTTTATCAGATGACACCAGGCGCAAGGAGTTTCACCAAGATTGCACAAATCGGCAACCTCCCTATCAAGACCATTTACACCAGCAAGAACGACCGCCTCTTCATCGGCTGCGATGGAGAAGGCATCTCCCTCTATGACCCTACCTTCAAGATGGTCTATACCAATCCTTTCTTCAGTTCGCAGACCAATCTGTCGAAGAGCAAGGTGGAGAACATCATCGAAGACAAGCAAGGCAACATCTGGTTCAGCATGATGCAGAAAGGCGTGTTCATGCAGCCACAAGGTCTCTACGACTTCGGCTACATGGGCTTCCGTTCGGGCAACCACAACCTGATTGGTGACAACTGCGCCACCAGCGTGCTCATCGACAAGGACAATCATATCTGGGTAGGAACCGACAAGGACGGCATCTACCAACTCGCTCCCAACGGAAAAGGCTGCCTAGGGCATTACGTTCCACAGGCTACCGTCTTAGGGATATGCCAAGACCTCAAGGGGCGCATCTGGATAGGAACTTACGAGAATGGAGTCGGTGTGCTCGACGGCAGTGGCAATTACCATCCGTTAGACATCAAGGAGTTGGAAAACATTGGCACTTTCGACATCAAATGCGACAAGTGGGGATATGTATGGTTTGCTACCATGGGAAAAGGCATCTTCTGCATCAGTCCTGACGGCAAAGTCAAGAACTATCAGATGCAAAGCAATGCAGAAAATGACTCGAAGATGAATAGCCTGCCCAACAATTACATCGCCAAGATAGCCTTCTCGAAAGACCATTCTCGTGTATATGCAGCCACTTCTATCGGCTTGGCTTGTCTGGATAGAAAGAAAAACAGTTGGACATCAGCCTTTGGTGGGGGGGTAAACTGCCTGAATCGAGGCTCATTCTCGCATTGTGTCTTCGTGGATAGCCACGACCGCATCTGGTACGGCACAGAGGATGGTGCGTTCTGCTATCATCCACGTGATATCCAACATCCGAAGCATTATACCACAGCGCAAGGACTGACAGACAACAGCATCACCAGCTTCATCGAAGACAACTTGGGACGCATTTGGATAGGAACCACCAGCGGTCTGAGCAAAATCAACGTGAAAGAAGGTACCATCACCAAATACTACGTGGAAAATGGCGTGCAGAGCAATGAGTTCTCTGATGGAGCAGCCTGCGCCACTCCCGACCGTCGCTTCATCGTGATGGCTGGCACAGGTGGCATCAACATCTTCGAGGCTTCCCGTGTAAAGCAACATCCTTGGAACGCCACGGTCAAGTTGTCCGGTTTCTTACTGGGCAACAAGCATGTCGTTCCTTTCATGAAGTCTGGCAGTTATACCATCACCGAGAAAGGCGTCTATGACACCAAGGAGTTCCATCTCGCTCACGACGACAACTCCTTCACCCTCCAGCTCTCCACCCTTACATATAATAATGTGGAGCAAATCGTCTATGCCTACAGCATCAACGACGAGGAATGGCGCAAGGTACAAAGTGGCATCAACGAGATTTCCTTCTCCCATCTGCCTCCAGGCACCTATCACTTTAAGGTGAAAGCCATCTGCAACAATTACGAAACTCCTATCAAGAAGTTCACCATCATCGTTCACCCTGCTTGGTATGCAGGATTCTGGGCAAAATGCGTCTATTTCCTGATATTCTTCCTGCTTATCAATGCCTATATGAGACATCGTAAGCGCCAGGAGGAAGACCGACTCGTCTTGCAACAGCATATCCATGCCGAGAGATGGGCGAGGCAAAACTGCGCTTCTTCATGAACATCAGTCATGAGATTCGCACCCCTCTCACCCTCATCCTCACCCCATTGCTCTCGCTCATCAAGGAAGACAAGGATCCGCACCGACAGAGCATCTACGACCTGATGCACAAGAACTCCGAGCGTATCCTCCACCTCATCAACCAGATGATGGACCTCCGAAAGATAGACAAGGGACAGATGGCGATGCACATGTGCAAGACCGACATGGTAGGCTTCATCAATGATGAATATCATCTATTTGAGCAGCAAGCACTTGCCAAGCAGATATGCTTCACATTCCAGCACGACGACGAACAGTTGCCTGTATGGATAGACCGCAACAACTTCGACAAGGTGCTCATGAACGTACTCTCCAATGCCTTCAAGTTCACCCCTACTGGCGGCAAGATACAAATCAGCCTCAGCCACACCGACCATCATGTGAGAATATCCATCAAGGACAGCGGAAAGGGCATCGACAAGGATAAGTTGGAGACCATCTTCCAACGCTTCTACCAGAGTCCTACCAACCCTAACGACCGCAACGTGGGTACAGGTATCGGCTTGGACTTGACCCGTTCGCTCGTAGAACTCCACTATGGCACCATCATCGCCCGCAACAATGCTGACAGCTTAGGTATCGATGCTTCTGCTGGAGAAGAGAACTTCAAGACCGGCAGCGAGTTCGTCATCACCCTTCCGCTCGGCAAGGAACACCTCAAACCAGAGGAAATCCTCGAAGAGAAGGTGGAAGAGGGAAAAAACAAGGAAGAACTGAACGAGTTGGAAGAGATGGAAAACGAGGGTGAGAACGGCAAGGAGGGCGCAGAGCCTGAAAAACAGATCAGTACCGCCAAAAGCACCATCGCCATCGTGGAAGACGATGAGGAGATTCTCAAGTACCTAGAGGCACAGCTCTCCGACAACTTCACCATCCTCACCTACCCTAATGGAAAGGTGGCTCTTCCAGAGATCATCCAACAAGTGCCAGACCTCGTCATCTCCGACATCATGATGCCAGAAATGGATGGAAAGACACTCTGCAGTAAACTGAAGAGCAACGTCAACACCAACCATATCCCAGTCATCCTCCTCACCGCCATGAGCCGAGAGGAAGACCAGTTGGAAGGTCTTGACATGGGGGCTGATGCCTATATCACCAAGCCATTCAACATGGATATTCTACGTCGCACCATCCTCAACCTCCTCTCCGTGAGACGTATGCTCCGCAACAAGTTTACCGGACAGGAAAGCCAGGAGGACAAGGTGGAAGCCGTATCTGTCAAGTCGCCAGACAACCAGTTGATGGAACGCATCATGGAAGTCATCAACGAGAACATCAGCGACTCAGACCTCAGCGTGGACATCATCGCACAGAAAGTGGGCATCAGCCGAGTTCACCTGCATCGCAAGATGAAGGAGCTGACCAACCAGACACCACACAGTTTCATTAGAAACATCCGCCTGAAGCAAGCAGCCAGATTGCTGAAAGACAACAAGCACAACGTGACCGAGGTGATGTATGCTTGCGGTTTCAGCAATGCCGCCAGCTTCAGCACCATGTTCAAGAATCTGTATGGTTGTTCGCCACGTGACTACATGAACCAAGCTTTGGAGAAGAAAATGTAACAAACAAAGGCCTCTGTGCAACATAGGGAAAAGTCTTAGATACATAAAGCACATATAGAACACAAAGAAAAGTGGTAACTTTGCAACGGAATCATTGATATGAGATTCGCATAACTAGAAATCATTAAAATCAAAATAATCAAAATGAAGAAATTAGCAATCTTACCACTTTCTTGTATGCTCGCACTCGGCGCTCATGCACAGACAGCCGAGTTCGACTACTTCAAGTATGCCGGCAACGATGCCCGCTTCAACGTGGACATCGACAAGAGCCACCAGTACTACAACCCTGTGTTGGCAGGTTTCTACCCAGACCCATCCGTTTGTCGTGTGGGCGACACCTATTACCTCGTCAACTCATCGTTCACTTTCTTCCCTGGCGTGCCATTAAGCACGAGCAAGGACTTGGTCAACTGGCAGCCTGCGGGTCATGTGCTCGACCGCACCTCACAAGTGCCATTGAAGGGGCAAAACGTATCGGGTGGTATCTTCGCACCTGCCATCAGCTACAACAAGAAGAACAAGACTTTTTATATGATCACCACCAATGTGGGCGCTGGCAACTTCTTCGTGAAGTCAAAAGACCCAGCCAAGGGATGGAGCGAGCCTATCTACTTGCCAAAGATAGACGGTATCGACCCAAGTTTCTTCTTCGATGACAACGGCAAGGGCTACATCGTACACAATGGTCCGGTGGTAGGCGGTGCCGATTATGAGGGACAGCGTGCCATCCGCCTCTTCGAATTTGACGTGAAGGGCGACAGCATCAAGGGCGACTTCAAGCAGATTCTCCGTGGCGGTACCCACGTGGAGGCTAAGCCTATCTGGATTGAGGGTCCACACCTCTTCAAGAAAGACAAGTACTATTACTTGATGTGTGCCGAGGGTGGTACAGGCGGTTGGCACAGTGAGGTCATCTTGCGTTCCAAGAACCCTGCAGGTCCTTGGGAGGAATGCCCAAACAACCCAATCCTCACCCAGCGCACTGGTCTCGACCCTAACCGTAAGGACCCTGTATCAAGCGCCGGTCATGCCGACATCGTAGAAGATGGCAAGGGCAACTGGTGGGCTGTGTTCCTAGCTTGCCGCCCATACGAGGAGGACATGTACAACACAGGACGTGACACCTATCTGCTGCCAGTGACATGGAAGAACGGTTGGCCAGAGATTCTTGCCAAGAACACTCCTATCGCTACGGTGGGTGAGAAGGCAGGATTGAAACCAAACGGACAGAACCTCTATTCTGGCAACTTCGAATATACAGACAATTTTGAGAATACCAAGAGTGGCTCACTTGTTATGACCGACAAGAAAGGCAACAAGAGTGAACATGAGATAACAATCAATCAGAATGGAATAGACACCAACCGTTGGATGTTCCTCCGTGACCCTGTGGATTGCTACAAGGTAGAAAATGGCAAGTTGAAACTCAACCTCCTGCCTGGCAACATCTACAAGCGTGAGCCAATGTCTGCCATCTGGGCTCGTCAGCAGCACGTTACCTTCACTGCCGAGACTTCGCTCAACTTCACGCCTCGCAACGACAAGGACATCGCAGGCTTGGCACTTCTCCAGAAGGAAGACCACAACTTTGTGCTTGGCAAGACGATGAAGAATGGCAAGCTGATGCTCACCCTGACTCGTGCCGAGAAGAACAACGTGACCATCGCCTCCACTCCTATCAAGGATGGCGAGTTGCGCCTCAAGGTAGAAGGTCACGGTCGCTATTATGACTTCTTCTATGCAGAGCAAGGTGGCGACTGGCAGTTGCTTGCCAAGGGCGTAGATGCCAGCAACTTGAGCACCCAAAAGAGCGGTGGCTTCATCGGTGCCGTCATCGGTCTCTATGCTTCCTCCAACAAGGAATAACTTTCCTATTACTTTTAGAAGACAGATATCACTCTCCCTTCACTTTTCGAGGATTTATGCTCACTATCAATAAGTTGCAGTGAATGGAGACTAAATGTAGAGAGCCACAAGCAATGCAAAAATGGCGTTTAAACGGGCGGAATGTGCTTAAAAAACATAGATTCCGCACATTTAAACGCTATTTTTTACATTTATTCACTTCTTGCTCTCGCATAATAATAGAAATGAGAGCCATATTTGCTCACTCAATCCCTACTCTCTTGTCTAGAATCGCCAACAAACGTTAAAAAAGTCGTTTAAACGTGCGGAATCTATGTTTTTTAAGCACATTCCGCACGTTATCTCGACATTTCTTCGTAAATTTGCCAGCAAAACAACCCACAAGATTATGATGATAGGAAGATATGAGGAAGTAAAAATACTTCAAACAGCTGCTCATGCTGACGAGTCTAAGTTTGTTGCAGTATATGGCAGAAGGCGTGTTGGCAAGACATTTCTCGTAAGAGAAACATTCAACAACACGTTTGCTTTCTACCATACCGGTTTAGCAAACGAGTCAAATCAAGTGCAACTTGCAGAGTTCAACCGTTCATTAGCGCATTATGGAAATAAGAAAGTAGCCAAAATCAAAAGTTGGTATGACGCTTTCGACCAACTAGCCATTCTCTTGGAGCAATCGCAGCTTGAAAAGAAAATCATCTTCATTGATGAAATGCCATGGATGGACTGTCCACGTTCTAGTTTTTTATCTGCATTAGAACACTTTTGGAATGGTTGGGCTTCAGCCCGAAAGGACATTTTGCTCATCATCTGCGGAAGTGCGACCTCATGGATTATCAATAAAGTTATAAAAAACCATGGTGGATTACACAATCGTGTATCAGTAAGAATACATCTCAAGCCATTCACCCTACATGAATGCGAGTTATATGCTAAAGAACTCAACCTCCAATTCAATCGCCGCCAAGTATTGGAAGGCTACATGATTATGGGAGGTGTTCCATTCTACTGGTCACAGTTGCAAGCAGGCAAGAGCCTCTTACAAAATGTCAATTTACTTTTTTTCTCTGAAGATGGTGTACTGAAGCATGAGTTTGCTGATTTATACGACTCTCTATTCAAAAAGCCAAAGCCCTATTTGATGATTATCAACGCCTTAGCTACCAAGAAAGTGGGGATGACCAGAACAGAGATATTGAAAGCTACGAAGATGGCGGACAATGGCAAACTAACGGAGTTCTTGGAAAACTTAGAGTACTGTGGTTTTATTAGAAAATACAACAGTATTGGGATGAAAAACAAGAATGCCCTATATCAACTGATGGACAATTACACCTTGTTTTATTACAAGTTTATCAAAGACAACTACGTCAACGATGAGCAATATTGGAGCAAGATTGCTGGTAAACCAGAATACAATACATGGTGTGGACTAGCTTTCGAGCGTGTATGTCTCCAACATATTGAGCAGATCAAAGCAAAATTGGGAATCCAAGGCATCATTTCTACCGTATATTCATGGAGCATCATGGGAACCAAAGAAAAGCAGGGTGCCCAAATAGACCTACTTATAGACAGAAGTGACGATGTCATCAACTTATGTGAGATAAAGTATTCAAAGGCTGAGTTTCAAATCACCAGTGGCATAGACAACAATCTCCAAAATAAGCGTGAACGCTTTATCCAAGAAACAAGAACGAGAAAGGCAGTACATCTCACAATGATTACAACGATGGGGTTAATGCAAAACTCATACGCATGGGATATACAATCTGTTGTCACTATGGATGACTTATTCATATAAAGGCATAGAGAGAAGAGTATAAAACCACGACAGAGAACGATGAAAATGTGGGTTTTGGCGATTGCTTGACATATGTCACGCGATTGCACGACAAATGCCGAACGATTGCGTGACATATGTCATACGATCGTTCGGCATTTGTTTGAGTATCGCCAAACCCCATTCTTTACACCGTAAGAAGCGAGGTTATTTCTTACTCAAGTCCAGCACCATCTTGCCGACCCAAATGGCACTCTTGCCATTCTGGTCAACAGGTACTGGCTTGCCATCCAAATCCTTCACATACTGCAAATCCTTGAAGTAGGTGTGGCTATGCCCACCCAACACCAAGTCGATGTAGCGAGAACCTGGAATCATTTCGGTATCATCGTCTCCATCTATATCCCAACCTAAGTGAGAAAGACAGATGATGACATCACACTTCTCCTTTTTCTTCAAGAACTCAGCCATCTCTCGACCTTTCACTACGGGATCCTCATACTTGATGACTCCATAGTTGGCCTCACTGACCAAGCCTTTCAACTCAGGACAAAGTCCGAAGACACCAATCTTGACACCTTGGCGATGGAGAATCACGTAAGGCTTGACGATGCTTGCCAATTCAGTACCCGTGAAATCGTAGTTGGCACAGACGATAGGGAACTTCGCCATCTTGAAGATACGCACCATATTATCAATGCCAAAGTCAAACTCATGATTGCCGATGGTAGCAGCGTCATACTTCATCTCATTCATCAAGCCAACCTCCACATCGCCCTTGAAGAGCGAATAGTAAGGAGAGCCTTGCGAGAAGTCGCCACTATCGAAAAGCAAGAGGTCAGGGTTAGCCTTTCTCTCTTCCTTGATCATCGCCACACGGCGAAGATAACCACCACGATTTGCCATCGCCGTATCAGCGAGGTTCGGATTGATAGGCATCACACAAGAATGGGTGTCATTGGTATGGAGCACTACCAGTTGCTTTACTGGTCGATTAGCCTTCTTGCCCTTGGCTTGCATTTGGACAGGCTGCATAACCAACATAGTGAAAGCCAGCCCTATATATAATAATGTATGTTTCAGCATCATTTTTCTTTCTAAATTAATCTATTCGATGTTACCTAAATTAGTAGAGTTATTGAATCCCTCCCTCTTCGTTCTTCATCCTTCACTCCACTACGACTCTTCCTTCCACCTTGGATTCCACGCTCTCGCCCTTCGCCATCTTCTCACGGAAGTAGCTCATGATGATGTAGCGCACGTTGTTCTCCTTCGCCTTAGGAGCCACGACATCGGTGCCGCTCTTGAAAGCGACGAGCTGGTCATTTCCCTCAGCAAGATAATCCAAGGTGGCAATACGATATGGCTTTTGTGGGTCAACAGGCTCACCGTTGATGGTGGCACTCTTGAGCAGACCATCCTTAGTGATGACAAGGCGAACGGCATGGCTCAGTCCCTCACCGCCACGATGGGCGATCTGCTGGAAAAGTTCCGTCACCTTCTCACCCGTCAAGGTCAAGAAGCAAATCTTATTCTCGAAAGGAGCCATGTCGTTGACATCCCCCACCGTCACCTTGCCCTTGGCAAGATTGGAGCGGATACCACCCATATTATACACGGCGAAGACCGGTTGCTCTTGGAAATCTCTTCCACCCCACACGAGGATGTCGGTGAGCAAGTTACTGAGTTCGCTCTCTGGACGATGGCGAATCATGTCATGGGCAAGAGTTCCCACTACAGGTCCCATGATGCTGTCCACCTTATTCTTATAAGGAGCGATAAAGGCAGCAGCCTCAGCATCAGGCTGGGCATCCCATTGTTTGTCTATCAAGATGCGAGTACGTTCCACTTTTGCCACCTTGTATTTCTGGGCGGCACAAGGATTGGCAACGAGCAAGAAGGTTGCAGATGCCAATGCTAAAAATGTTTTCTGTCGATTTCTCATACCTATATTATATAATGTGAGTGCAAAGTTACAAAATAAATCGGCGAAATCACCGAAATCGGCAAGAAAAAGCCATCACAATCAAAGAAAAAAGATGAAAAACGACGTGAAAGTCCAAAGAAAGTACTTGAAAATTTGCGAGATACGAGAAAAAGTCGTAACTTTGCACCCGCTTTTCGGCGTAACCGCTGTTGTCTGGGCAGAAGAGTTGCCCGTCCATGTTGCGTTGGAACGACAAACAATTTTTAATTTCTATACAAAAATGGATTTGATTAAAGTTGCTGAAGAAGCATTTGCAACCGGCAAGAAGTTCCCTGAGTTCAAGGCAGGTGATACTATCACAGTCGCTTACAAAATCGTCGAGGGTACTAAGGAGCGTATCCAGCTCTATCGTGGTGTTGTTATCAAGATCTCTGGTCATGGTGACAAGAAGCGTTTTACAGTTCGCAAGATGTCTGGTACTGTAGGTGTTGAGCGTATCTTCCCTATCGAGTCACCAGCTATCGATTCTATCGAGGTGAACAAGCGTGGTAAGGTACGTCGCGCTAAGTTGTATTACTTGCGTGCTCTTACAGGTAAGAAGGCTCGTATCGCTGAGAAGAAGACTGTTGCCAAGGGTGCAGAGTAATTCTCTTGCTTACTATCCTAGTAAAAAAGATAAAAAGGAGATTCCTTGCAAGCGTGCTTGCGGAATCTCCTTTTTTCGTGTCCTTTCTTTTGATTGAGGATGAGTCTTTCGACAAAGGATGATAATCATAGACTAGTCGATGTCATCCGACGAACCCTCCTTGAGCTCGTGGTCTTCATCCGTGTCATAGCTCAAGTTGCCATCGTCCTCACCATCAAGGGCCTCCTGGAAGTCGTCCCAACTCTGATAGCCAACGAAGAGAGCCAACTTATTGAGTGTCTCACGACTAGGCTTTTCCTTTCCACTCACATAATTCCATACCTTATGCAGCCCCTGTGCGCTCACCATCAGATGGTGCTTCACAGAGAAGATGGAAGCTAGTTTCTCAAAGTCAGAACCTACGTGAATCTTTTTACCGATTTTCTTCTCCACTTCATGCGTGAGAAGCTTTAAATCATTTTTCATAAACGTATGAGTTTTGCAATTCTCTATAATAACATTACTAACGTATTCTCAATATCACTAACTATTTGCGTGCAAAATTACAAAAAAGTTTGTTTCCATGATAGTAAAAAGCGAGAAATTTTGTACCTTTGCAGCAAATTCTTAATAAATACATCTTTGCAATGAAAGAATTAGCACTCAAGTACGGATGTAATCCGAACCAGAAGCCTTCCAGAATCTTTATGGAGGATGGAAGCGAACTCCCTATCGAAGTGGTTAACGGCCGTCCTGGCTACATCAACTTCCTCGATGCCTTCAATTCTTGGCAATTGGTCAAGGAGCTCAAGGCTGCCACTGGTCTCCCAGCCGCAGCAAGTTTCAAGCACGTTTCTCCAGCTGGCGCAGCAGTGGGATTGCCACTGAGCGACACCTTGAAGAAGATTTACTTCTGTGATGATGTCAAGTTTGAACTCTCCCCATTGGCTTGTGCCTACGTTCGTGCCCGTGGTGCCGACCGTATGTGCTCTTATGGTGACTTCGTGGCATTGAGCGACGTATGTGACGAGGCTACCGCCCTCCTCATCAAGCGTGAGGTAAGCGATGGCGTCATCGCTCCTGGCTATACCCCAGAGGCTATCGAAATCTTGAAGGAGAAGCGCAAGGGTACTTACAACGTCATCCAGATCGACCCTAACTACACTCCTGCTCCTATCGAGCGCAAACAGGTGTTCGGTGTCACCTTCGAGCAAGGTCGCAACGAGGTGAAATTGGACGACCCAGCACTCTTCGAGGACATCCCTACACAGAACAAGAACTTCCCTGCTGATGCAAAGCGTGATCTCATCATCGCTCTCATCACATTGAAATATACACAGAGCAACTCTGTATGCTACGTCAAGGATGGTCAAGCCATCGGTATCGGTGCCGGTCAGCAGAGCCGCATCCACTGTACTCGCTTGGCAGGTAGCAAGGCTGACGAATGGTGGTTGCGCCAGTGCCCTAAGGTGATGAACTTGCCTTTCAAGGAGAAGATTCGCCGTGCCGACCGTGACAACACCATCAACGTCTATATCTCCGACGAGTGGGAAGACGTGCTTCAGGATGGCGTTTGGGAGCAGTTCTTCACAGAGAAACCTGAGCCATTGACCCGTGAGGAGAAGAAAGCTTGGATTGCCAAGAACACAGGCGTTTGCCTCGGTAGCGATGCCTTCTTCCCATTCGGCGACAACATCGAGCGTGCTCACAAGAGTGGCGTAGAGTACATCGCACAGGCTGGCGGTAGCATCCGTGACGACAATGTCATCGAGACTTGCGACAAGTACGGCATCGCCATGGCGTTCACACACGTTCGTTTGTTCCACCACTAATTCTATTTATTATGAACGATATTGACGATATTATCATGGGCGGCATGGTCTTCAAGTCGGGCGGTGGTCCCAAGAAGGACGACGACGGCAAGGTGAAGACCAAGGCTAAGAAGAAAAAGTATATCACTGGTGCCCACGGCAGTGGTTCTGCTCGTCAGAAAGCGAAATATCGCCAACAGCGTGCGAACCGAAAGTCACAGAAGAAATAAGAATACGTCTAGAAAGTTTCAGACTATCCTCTGCGAGGATAGAAGATACCACTAGAATACGAAAAAAGGTCAAGGCTTTTTGTAAAAAGTCTTGACCTTTTTTCGTATTTGTCCCAACCTATCATTATTTTCCGCCCTACCCCCACTTTGATTCATACCTAGTTAGGGAAAAATTCCTACCTAACTAGGCGTGAAATTTTCCCTAGGCAGGAAGCAAAAACTCACAGGGGTTACCATAAGGCGATTCCTCCTCACCTTGTCATTATTTTTTCTTGACCTTCAAGGCTCTTCCCTTTGTCAACTGCAAGGTGGAAGACTTGAGTTGGCGGTTGGCATGGTCGAAGATCAGGGCTGGGTCGAATCGCTTGCCCCCGAATGACATCTCGAAGTGGAGATGCTCGGTAGTGGCACGTCCGGTACGGCCTGTCAATCCTATCACCTGTCCTGCCTTCACCTTATCGCCCTTTTTCACCTTGTTGCGTGACTGGTGACTATAAAGCGTCTCAAAGCCAAAGGCGTGCTTGATGCGGATGCAGTTGCCATACCCATAGTAAGGACCAGAAGCTATTACCACACCATCGAAGGCTGCTACAATCTCATCGTTCGGACGAGTCTTCAAATCGACACCCGAATGACGGCGCTTGCCACCATAAGGACTGATGACTTTGGCACCAGGCAAAGGGTATGCCCAGTGTTCTGCCTCTATCTTCTTCAAGTCGAGTTCAAAGGTATTCGTCAAGACGAATGGGTCGTTTACCTCATCAGGGTCCAATGTCTCACCACTAGGCCACGCCGTCACCTTACCATCTATAGCAGGTTCCTTGTCTGAAGCCTGATTCTTCTTGGTTGATGATGCCTTGTCTGCACTACCACCCTTATCCTTACTAAGCGAAGAATCCTTGCCACCGATGACAGAGACGTTGACACGACTGCCGTTCTTTCGGAACTGTACTGTCTGGCGACGCAGTTTATGGCTCTTCACTTCCAAGATAGTCTCAGGATTGATACGAGCACCATTCACCATGATAGAGAACTCACAGTAAGTCTCATTGTTCTTGGTTCCTACGATGGCAATGGTCTGTCCTGCCTCCACACGTTGCCCCACTTTCACGAGGTTCTCGGCATTGTTGGCATAGACGGTTTCCAATCCATTGTCATGACGGATGACGATAACATTGCCCTGACTCTCTGTCTTGCGAGACAAACGCACATGACCATCAAACATCGCCTTGACAGCATCCCCCTTGGAAGTCTCTATCTTGAGCGCACTATTGCCAGCCAACAAGGTTGCCTTACCTACAGGAAGTGGGAAGGAATATTCCTTACTTCCGAATATCTCGAAATCGACATTGAAAGCCTGGCTACGATCGAAAAGTCCCGGCGTAGCGATACTGATCTGCTGTTGTTCGGCAGGGGTAAAAAGATTCTTGACAGGCGTAAAGGAGGCAAACAAAGCAAAAGCGATGCCTACTATCGCCACCTTATTATATATATGCTTATTTTTCATTGATATGGTTGCCTTTCTGGACATATTCAAAAAAGTACATCCATTCTTGGTTCCATGCGAAACCAAGAATGGATGTTATCTTGAATGATCATTTACTTGATTAGGATACCTGTATAGATTCTGCCCGACTCGATGCCGAGTTTTCTTGCAGAGAAATACTCGTCACTATGAGCATAAGTACAGATACCGCAATTTTGGATATTCTCCTCTGGCACGCCGATATGCTTCAGTATCATCTCATTGCATTTCGGAAGATCTATATGCCATTTAAGTGGTTGCTCCACATTTCCCTCCCTTGCCATTCGCTCACGCTCCTCTGCGTTTGCCTTTAAAGCAGCATTAGGATATTGAGCGGCAATCTCATCCATCGGGAAGGCGGCTTGTTCGAAAGCCTCATAGACCTCATCGCCCACCTCGAAGTTCTCCAATGAGATGCCTGGTCCAATGACCGCCTTCAATTTCTTCGGATCGGTCTTAAACGCAAAAGTCATCTCTTGAACCGACTTATGGACAATGCGCTCTAACGTACCTCTCCAACCTGCATGGATAGCAGCCACAGCCTGATGTTCCTCATCATAGAGAAGCACCGGGATGCAATCGGCAGTAGAAACGCCGATGCAAATACCTTTTTCTTTGGTGATAACCGCATCCACACCTTCGAGCACCATCTTGCGGATATTCTCTGGCATTGACAAGAACTCACCTGCTATCTGGCGCACCTCAACGCCATGTACCTGATGTGGCATAATGATATGGTCGGTAGAGATACCGAGTTCATCAGCCAACTGCTTGCGATTGGCAGCGATATTGACAGCCTCATCACCGCAATATTCATTGATATTGAATTCACCGTAGTTGCCCGTGCTCACACCACCCTTTCGAGTGGTAGAGAAAGCCTTGACACCATCGGCTATGTTATAGTCCTTGATCATAATTTATATTTTTACTCGTACTCGAAATCATCGAGGTCTTCTACATCTTCGATTTCATCATCATCGATGTACTCCACGATGTCCTCGCCCTCTGCTTCGAGTTCTTGCTGGAAGCGAGACATATCCTTGTCACGATGCACAAGAGTATCCTCGGCGGTAATCTCCTGAAGTTTGTTGCTCTCTGAATTGAGTTCCTTCCAAAGTATGTCTTTCAGTTCTTGAATGCCCTGTCCGGTCACTGAGGAAATGAATACCACAGGGAGGTCGGTAGGAAGAGTCTCCTTCAACATCTCTATGAGTTCATCATCGAGCAAGTCACACTTGGTGATAGCAAGTACACGATGCTTGTCGAGCATCTCTGGATTGAAGTTCTTCAACTCACCGAGCAGCACCTCATATTCTTTCTTGATATCATCGGTATCACCAGGTACCATGAAGAGCAAGAGAGAGTTGCGCTCAATATGACGGAGGAATCGTAAACCCAGTCCCTTTCCTTCGCTCGCACCCTCGATGATGCCAGGGATGTCTGCCATGACAAACGACTGGTGATCGCGATAGTCCACGATGCCCAGCGACGGTTCGAGCGTAGTAAATGGATAGTTTGCTATCTTAGGACGAGCACTGGAGACAGCAGAAAGCAATGTTGACTTACCAGCGTTAGGGAAACCCACGAGACCGACATCAGCCAAGAGTTTCAACTCCATGATGATGGTCATCTCCTGCATCGGTTCACCTGGTTGGGCATAGCGAGGAGCCTGATTGGTAGAAGTACGGAACTGGAAGTTGCCCAGTCCACCACGACCACCCTTGAGGAGCAGCACTTCCTGTCCATCATAGGTGACATCGCAAACATACTTACCAGTTTCGGCATTATAGACCACGGTACCACAAGGCACATCGATGTAGATGTCCTTGCCATCCGTGCCGTGGCACTTGTCACGTCCACCATTGCCACCATGCTCAGCGAAGAAGTGGCGTTGATACTTGAGGTGCAGCAACGTCCAGTAGTTGTGGTTGCCACGGAGATAGATGCTTCCTCCACGTCCGCCATCACCACCGTCAGGTCCCCCATTAGGTTGGTACTTCACGTGGCGCAGGTGCATGGAGCCTTTACCACCCTTACCAGAGCGGCAGTTGATTTTTACATAATCTACGAAATTGGATTCAGCCATAATAAATAGTTAAGAAATGAGGAGTTGGAAGTCAAGGCTTCCAACTCCTATATGAATTACAAGTTGTCGATAACATCACAAACACGAGCGAAAATCTCATCTACAGTGCCGAGACCCTCGATGTGGTGGTGGATACCTTCCTTCTCATACCAGTCGATGAGAGGAGCAGTCTGAGTATGATATACGTTGAGACGCTTCTTGATAGTCTCTTCGTTATCGTCAGAGCGACCGCTTTCCTTACCACGGTTGATCAAGCGAGCCATCAACTCATCCTCAGGAACTGCCAACTCAATCATGGCAGCTACCTTGTGACCACGCTCAGCGAGCATCTTCTTCAAAGCCTCAGCCTGTGGAGTAGTACGTGGGAAACCATCAAAGATAACACCCTTGTGGTCCTTACCGAAGCTATCATATACGCTAGCGAGGATGTCGATCATCAACTCGTCTGGAATCAACTGACCATTGTCGATATAACCCTTAGCTGTCTTACCGAGTTCAGTACCGTTTTTGATTTCGTTACGCAATACGTCACCTGTTGAAATGTGACCGAGACCATACTTCTCGATCATCTTGTCGCTCTGTGTGCCCTTACCTGCACCTGGAGCGCCGAAAATTACGATATTTTTCATCTTTCTTTGTTATGTATAAAAATTATGTTGTTATTCCTCTACAATCGTATAGATGTCTCGGAGGTTGCGACCTTCCTGGTCGTAATCAAGGCCGTAGCCTACGATGAAGTCGTTAGGGATTTCCATGACAGCATAGTTGATGTCAAGGTCAACTTTCAGATTTCCTGGTTTAACGAGAAGTGAGCAGATTTCGATAGAGGCAGGATTCTTTTTCTTCAGTTCCTCTATCATGTGAGCCATAGTGAAGCCTGAGTCAACGATGTCCTCCACGATGACGACATGGCGACCCTCCAACTCCTGGTTGATACCCATGAGTGTCTTCATGCTACCCGTAGAGGAAGTACCCTCGTAAGAAGCATACTTCACAAATGAGATTTCACTTGGCACGGTTATCATACGCATCAAATCGGCTGCGAAGATAAAAGAGCCATTCAACACTGCCAAGAACACAGGAGTCTTACCCTCATAGTCCTTGTTGATACGATCTGCTACGACCTGCACTTTCTTCAAAATCTCAGCTTCCGGAATGGAAGTCTTAAAGGTTTTGTCCTTGATTTTAACTACGCCCATAGTCTAATATGATAATATTTTGTGCAAAATTACGAAAAAAATGCGAAACAACGCTTTTTCAATGGGCTTTTTTTAGTACTTTTGCATTTGGAAGTCAACAAACAACTATGTTTTGACCCTAACACTTGTCTTTTAACTCTCTTTGCAACATGAAAATATTCACAAGCGCTCAGATACATGAGCTTGACAAATACACCATCGAGCACGAGCCTATCTCATCTCTCAACCTGATGGAACGTGCCGCCAAAGCCCTCACGAGAAGCATCGAGGAGGAATGGTCCAACCGCACACCTATCGTCGTGTTTGCGGGTCCTGGCAACAATGGCGGCGATGCCCTCGCCGTAGCCCGTCTCCTCAGCGAGGATGGCTACCAAGTATCCGTTTATCTTTTCAATGTACACAATAAACTTTCTACTGATTGTGCCACCAACAAGAAGAGACTGACGGAATGCAAGAGCATCAAGCACTTCACAGAGATTACCGTCAACTTCGACCCTCCACAGTTGACGGAGGGCACTCTTGTCGTCGATGGTCTCTTCGGCAGTGGTCTCAACAAGCCATTAGCTGGCGGTTTCGCAGCTATGGTGAAATACATCAACCAGAGTCCCGCCAAGGTGGTGAGCATTGACATTCCATCGGGCATGATGTGCGAGGACAACACTTTCAATATCCATGCCAACATCATCCATGCCGACCTCACGCTCACCTTGCAGCAGAAGAAACTCTCCATGCTGCTCGCCGACATGCAGCAATACCTCGGACGACTGAAGGTGCTCGACATCCGATTGTCGCAGGAGTTTATGGTAAAGACGGATTGCAAGTACCAGATATTGGAGGAATCAGACATCCGACAGTTGATGAAACCTCGTGAGGATTTCGCCCACAAAGGAAGCATGGGCAATGCCCTCCTCATCGCTGGCAGCTATGGCATGAGCGGCGCATCGGTCCTCGCCACCAAGGCTTGCCTCAGGGCTGGTGTCGGCAAGGTGACCACCCATACCCCTAAGCGCAACTACGACATCATGCAAATCAGTGTGCCGGAAGCCGTATTGCAACTGGACCATGAGGAGACATACTTCAGCGAACCCGTAGAGACAGAAATGTTTGATGCCGTAGGAATCGGACCGGGGCTTGGCACCAACGAGAACTCCGCCATCGCCCTCATCGCCCAGATACGTCGCACCAACAGTCCACTCATCATTGATGCCGACGCCCTCAATATTCTGGCAAGTCATCGTGCCTGGATGCAGCAACTGCCAAAGGACATCGTGATGACCCCCCACCCGAAAGAACTAGACCGATTGTTGGGAAGTCCTAGCAGTAATAGTTATGAGCGATTGGCAAAAGCAAGCGAATTGGCAGAGCAACTGCAAGCCTACATCATTCTGAAAGGACACTATTCAGCCCTTTGCCTCCCAAATGGACACGTCGAGTTCAACTCCACTGGCAATAGCGGAATGGCAACGGCTGGTAGCGGTGATGTGCTCACTGGCATCCTGACCGCCCTACTAGCCAGAGGTTACAGCAGAGCCGACGCTTGTCGCATCGGTATGTATCTCCATGGACTGGCAGGCGACCTCGCCATCAAGGACACCGGCAAGGAGAGCCTCATCGCCAGCGACCTCATCCAATATCTGCCAAAGGCTTTTCTCAGGATGGAAGACTAGAAAGCACGAATCAGCAACACCGAAGCGTCAAGATATGCTTCGATATATCCCGCCGAACTCAGAAAGGCTACATGACCTTTCTGAGTTCGGCGATTTTCATTTCCAAGGTACCACGCAGGTCATCCTTGCGATCCATGTTGAGTTTCTTTCGGATGTGGCATCGCTGACTGGTGATATTGGATTCCGACTTGTCCAATCGTTGACAGATGTCCTTGAGACTATTGCCTTCGAGCACCAACTTGCAGATTTCCTTCTCACTCTTTGTCAAATCGGCGCATACCATATCCCAAGCCAACTTTTCCACCTCTTCCTTACGGAGTCGCTCGGCGGCATGATGCACGATACGCTGACGGATTTCCGGACTGAGACGTTCGAGCAAGTTGCCAGCCTTGCCATAATCCATGTCACGCAGGTTAGCCAACATCTCCAAGGCTTTCCTCTCTTCCAGGCTGATTTCCCTAGGTTGCCGCAACCCCTTGGTCACCCTACTCATATTATAGGTATAGACATACACCAGCATCAAGACACCCACCAAGATGGGTTTCAGCGAATAGTACCACTCCCCATGCGGAAGCGTATAGTAGTAGAATCCGATGAGAGGTATCACCATCAGCGTAATCCACAAACTCGTCATCTGAAGCATCAAGCTCAGGGCGGTGATGTCGAGGATGAGCATCACGAAGATGTTGCCTATCACCGTGATATCATCACCGAGCGCTCCAAAGTAAGTACAGAGCACGCTGTCTGCCGCCAATTTTACCGCCACAAGCAAGAAGAGCGCCGACACACCTTGATGGAAAGGAAACACTTGCTTCCATATCATATATTGTATCAAGATGAAAGCGATGAGATGGAGACAAGCCATCGTAAATCCACAGGGTTCCCAAACCATCAGGAACAAGAAGAAATGGAAAGGGATGACGACCAACTCGATGAGTGTCGTAAACAGATAGGCAATCACACGTCGTCTATCTACCACACCGCAATATTGTGGACAAAGATAGTATTCCACAAATTGAATCAGTCTTACTATACTAGAACTAAGCTCTTTCATACACAAATATTGTTTTCAGTTACCGCTGCAAAGATAGGTATTTTTCCCGATACCTCATTTGCATTATCCACAAAAAAAAGTGTAATTTCGTAAAAAAAGTACCCCTTCGAGAGGGTAAATATTGACATTTTCAGTATTTTTCAGTGTTCAAATCGTAAAAATATGTGTAAATCAGTATTTTTCAGTGTAGAAAAACTTGCTTCCTACTGATATTTCTCCTAATTTTGCCATTGCAAGTTCGAAACAGAACTGCTAGTAGAATTTTAGATTAATGATTACGAATTCATTTGCTTTTAATTAGACTGATTAATCTGTCATTTGGCTTTTCTAAGAACTATTTTGAATGGAATTTCTGAAAGGGAGTTAAAGTATATTAAAATACGAGGGTGTCTTTAACTGAAAGTAGTGTACACCTTTCTTGTTCTACTTACTGGTTTACTATACACTAATTTTACTTTCTTACTAAAATACTATACACAATAAGAAAAGCCTTACTGAAATGGTTTACACGTCAATAATCTTTACATATGTGTTCTGACAACACCTCCTTTGCTGCAAAGTTAATATTTTTTATTGGTTCTACCAAAACAAAACTATGAAAAACACCACGGTGGTTTGCCTCACGGCTGGAGGCGTGAAGCCTCCAAAGAGTGTTTTTCCCTCATGGCTTTCGGTGTGAGCAACCCATTGCTATAGTGAAGTCGCTCTTCGTTATAGAATCGAACAATCCCTTCCATGATGCTTTTTAGGGCAGCCAAGTTCTTGGGACGTTTCATCCTATAAAGCCACTCTTGCTTGATGATACCGTTCACTCGTTCTGCAACGGCATTATCTGTTGGCTTGTAATCCTCTGTCATACTTATGCTTGCACCGATTTCCTTTAGGCGATTTACATATGCGTTGCAGCAGTATTGGGATCCCCTGTCAGAATGGTGTATCAGATACAGTAGGCTCTCTGCGTCTGCTTGTCGTATGGCCTGCTCTAAAGCTTCTTGCGTGTTGATGGCAAGTAAGGTGTCGGAAACAACCCAGCCTATGATCTCATGTGTGAAAGAATCTGTTATCAGATGAAGGTAGCAAACACCCTCATCTGTGTCCACATAGGTAATGTCTGCAACCCAAAGTTGGTTAGGTCTTGTAGGAGCAAACCCTTTAACCAAGTTCTTGTATTTTCGATAGTTATGGTTCGAATTCGTCGTGTGTCGGCGGCGCATCGGTGGAAGCATAAGTTGATGCGTACGCATCAACTTATAGAACTTGTCACGACCTACCATCTTGTCGGCAAATGTGCTCTTTAGCATCAAGAACAACTTGTAGGCACCGGTGCCAGGAGCTTGTTCGCGAATCTCTTTGATCACAGCCACCATCGTGGTCTCTTGTATGTCACGTTCCAGTCTCTTCTGCTTGCTAACAGAGTAATAACCTCCTCGCGTCTTGCCAAACAGTCCACTCAGGCAACCCAGAGATTGTTCCGGGTGTCTGAGTTGGAGGTTGTCTACTGCTTGGCGCCAGCTTTTTTTAGCAAGTCGATGCCATACTCTTCCTTACCAATCTTCAGAAGCTCTTGAAGGGCCTCATTACGAAGCTCTGAATACTGTAGAGCTTTGCGAAGGTTGCTCACTTCCTCTTGCAGCTTCTCCTCAGGAGTCTTTACCTGTGCTGCCTGTCTTAATTCATGTTTCTTGCGCATATCCATTACCTTTTGCATTGTTTCCTGCGACAAAGATAATGATTTTTCCGTTAAAACATATTGTCGAAGCCAACAAAGTACCGTCGTATGGGTTTTTATACCATATTTTTTTGCGACACCAAATGTTGACAAGCCATTCTCACACATGTCTGACAAGACTTTTAGTTTAAAGTCCAAGCTGTAAGTGTTTGGTACATTCTTTTTACTTTCCATTTTACTTTTTTAAGTTAAAATGGTGTACACTTTTTCTGTAGTAAGACAGAGAAGGTTGATGAAGCTAGGTTTTCACCCTTCGCACTGCGGTTCGCCACCCTTAACGATGAGGGACGAACACCCTAGAAGTAAGAAGCGATGGGCTATAGCTCGAAGGGATAAACTTACATAACAGAGATAAAAAATATACCAAAGATGGAAAACATACTTGAGATAGAAAACGTACTTGAGATAAAAAGAATCGGGGACTAGCACAATCCCCTGATGAGTTGATGCGCTAGTCCCCGATTAGTTGTCCCTTCACTACAAGTATCTGATATACAATACTCTTTCCTTGAAAGTGAAGGGACATTGAAAATGTATTTTCATTTTAGAAGGCTTACTGCTGAATAGCCATTGATTGGCTGATTATATATATTGAGTTATACTTTGAGTTTAATCTTAATACTTTGAGTTAAATCTGACTTTACAGTTAAATCATAATCTAAAAAGAGAGCGAGTGAGAATCACTCTGAATTCTCACTCGCTTTATGTTTTGTTGAAAAAACTCGAAAAGATTAGTCGAGGTTAGCCAACTTGTTGTCAGAATGAAGAACATCCTTGATCTTGTGGCTGTAAAGGTCAACCATGTACTCACGAGCCTTACCGCAGTACTGACGTGGGTCGAAGTACTCTGGGTGGAGAGCCAATGTCTCACGAACACCTGCTGTGAAAGCAAGACGAGAGTCAGAGTCGATGTTGATCTTACAAACTGCGCTCTCAGAAGCCTTAGTCAACTGCTCCTCTGGGATACCAACTGCGTCTGGCAACTTACCACCATACTGGTTGATGATGTCAACATACTCCTGAGGAACTGAAGAAGAACCGTGAAGTACGATAGGGAAACCAGGAAGCTGCTCCTCAACTGCTGCCAATACGTCGAATGCCAATGGAGGAGGTACGAGGTGACCAGTCTTAGGGTCACGTGTGCACTGCTCTGGCTTGAACTTGTAAGCACCATGAGAAGTACCGATAGAAATTGCCAATGAATCAACACCTGTACGAGTTGCGAAATCTACAACCTCCTCAGGCTTTGTATAGTGAGACTCCTCAGCTACTACGTCATCCTCAACACCAGCGAGGACACCAAGCTCACCCTCAACAGTTACATCGAACTGGTGAGCGTAGTCAACTACCTTCTTTGTCAAGGCGATGTTCTCCTCGTAAGGAAGAGCAGAACCGTCGATCATTACAGAAGAGAAGCCGAAGTCAACACAGCTCTTACATGTCTCGAAGCTATCACCGTGATCGAGGTGAAGAACGATCTCTGGGTGGTTGCAACCCAACTCCTTAGCGTACTCTACAGCACCCTCAGCCAAGTAGCGGAGCAATGTAGGGTTAGCATACTTACGAGCACCCTTAGAAACCTGAAGGATAACTGGTGACTTCAAGTTAGAAGAAGCCTGGATGATAGCCTGCATCTGCTCCAAGTTGTTGAAGTTGAAAGCAGGAACTGCCCAACCGCCTTTGATAGCTCTTGCGAACATAGCTTTAGTGTTCACAAGACCGATTTTCTTGTAATCTACTGCCATAATAATTTTAATTTTATTGTTTTAATGAAACATTCATCTTCATTTGAAAGAGAGGCGCATCTAGATGCACATCCCTTTAAACGAGTGCAAATTTACTTTTTTCTTTTGATACGACAAAATGTAAGATTGCTTTTTCGTATAACAATCGAGTTAAAAAAGTTAATTCGCACTCGTTTAGCTACTAAGTTTTGGTGTTTTGCAAAATACAGATAGCAAAACACAGTACTTTATAGGTATTACTGCTTACGAGCAAGATAGTACTCACGGGCTGCAAACGCCAATACGATGAAGAAACTGACGAACGGCACCACGAATGGCAAGACCACATGGGTGCGGTCGGCTATCAATCCCATCAGCAAGAAGCCGCAGCCACCTATCGGCGTCATCATCAAGAGAGAGGAAGCCGACTTCGTGAGGTTGCCCAATCCCGTGAGGGCAATGGCAAAAATCGTAGGGAACATGATTGCCTCGAAGAGATAGTTGGCTATCAGGGCTATCAGCGAAGCCTTGCCCAAGTCGCACAATACCAAGCCGATGCACACCACGCTACCGATGGCACAGATAAACAATGCCGTCGTCGCCTTGATATAGCGCATCACCCAACTGCCGAGGAAGCGACCCACCATGAAGAAAGCCAAGGCTACGGTCAAGACCAAGGAAGCCGTGCGGTCGGTCATCCAGTGCATACCGGTTACGAAATTGATGAAGTAGGAATTGATGGAAATCTCCGCTATCTCATAGCACAAGAGTGCCAAGAGTCCGAAGACAAACATACCATGATGCTTGAAGAGTTTGCCGATGTTGGAACCATCCGCCTGGTCTTCTTCCGTCTCCTCATGCTTGATTTCTGGCAAGTGGACACGTGAGAACACCAAGGCTATCACGAGCACCAAGATGCCGAGTATCGTATAAGGCACAGCCACATTGCCACCCTCATCGGTATTATTGAAGAGGAACTGACCGATGCAGAAGGTAGCGAAGAGGCTACCCAAGCCATTGAACGACTGAGAAAGGTTTAAGCGACTGGTTGCCGTCTCCTTGGCACCCAACTCGGTGACATACGGATTGGCTGCCGTCTCCAGGAACACCAAGCCACAACCGATGATGAAGAGGCACAAGAGGAAGGCATAGAAACTGCCCATCGCTGCCCCTGGAATAAACATCAACGAACCTGCACCGAAGAGAATCAGTCCGAAGACGACACCACGACGATAGCCATAACGATTGATAAAGATACCCGCAGGAATCGCCATCAGGAAGTAACCGAGATAAGTGGTTACCTGGATGAGCGAGGAATGGGTGATACTGATATGCAAAGCATTTTGGAAGTGCTTGTTGAGCACATCCAGAATGGCACGAGCGAAGCCCCACAAGAAGAAGAGCAACGTGATTAAAACAAAAGGTACGAGATACTTTCTGTCTGTTATCTTATTTTGTTGACTTGGCATTACTTCTTATTTTCAGGTTCAATAACTTTCCAAACGCCAGCAGCCAACGCACCACCGATGCACTGATAGATGACATAGTTGATAGCTGGATTGATGTGGCATCCAGAGATACTGCCAATGGTGTAAGCCATTGCTACCACAGCAAGACCGAAAGTCATCGCTGTACCCACTACTGTTGCAGGAGCGCCATTGTCGCAACCCAAGCTGACCGCTGCACCGCAGCCCAGTAGTACGAGCACCATCGTGCCGGCTAACTCCGCTAAATACTTTTTCATAATTTACTTACTTTAGTGTTAATGATTATTCGTTTATGTTTATGACCTTTCCATCAAGAATAACGCACAATCCTCAAAAATATTTTATAACGAGGAGTTTTGCCGTCTATTTTTCATCATAATGGAAATAGCCGAAGTCGGCATAGCCTGCCTTGCCTTCTGCAAACATACCCAAGGTAATGCCGGTAAAGCCGCCAGCCACTTCCGTGCTCATCAAACTGCAGTTGACGGCACATAGCTCTTGGAAGTTCTTTCCATCGAGAGAGTAATCAAAATAATACATCTCGCCATTGCTGCGAACACGCAATTTGACCGCCTTCTTCTGGTTGGTGCGTAACAAACTCTTCACCTCGTAGTCGATGCTCTTCAACTTGCACTTGACGGCAACCTTGTTCTTGGATACCACGAAGTCAAGATGTCCGTCATTGATTTGATAGATGGTGAGACCCGCCTCAGCCTCTCCCATAGGGGTGACTTCTGTTTCCAACGTCATCTTGGCGCTCTCCTGTCGGCGTCCCAAGAAGGTAGGTTGATTGTTTTCCGTCAAAGTACCGTGAGGATGCAGACGGATGAGGCGCTTGCTACCGGAGCCTAGGCGTTCGTAGTTGCTGGAAATAGGATTCTGGATATACATCCACTCGGCCTTGCCAGTGGTTGGTGCGAAGCTCTTGTCTGCATCGAGATGTTTCTCCTGAGGAACAGCAGGCAATGTGTTTGCCTTCACCAAGGTGTCGATAGGCATTGCGTTATTCACGACAGGCCACTCACCTTCCTTCCACTCCACAGGAGCAAGATAGGTCTCACGACCTAAGTGGTGATAAGAACCGCCATAGTTGCGATAAGCCAAGAAGACCATCCACCAAGAGCCATCGGTGGCTTGCACGAAGTCGCCATGACCTGTGCCCTGTATCTGCAAGGACTCGCCCAGACGGCTACAGTTGGTCAAGATAGGGTTGGCAGGGTTGCTCTCATAAGGTCCTTCGATGTTCTTGCTGCGAGCGATCGTGAGATGATGCGCCAATTCGGTTCCACCCTCTGAGATTAGGAGATAATAATAGCCATCCTTCTTATAGATATGTGGTCCCTCTGGGTATCTGCCTCCATCACCTTGCCACAACTTCTTGCTCTCAGTGAGCTGTTCGCCGGTCTTCGGATTGATTTCACAAAGCCAAATAGCATCGCCTGGATTGCTCACCATATAGCACTTGCCATCCTCGAAGTAGAGCGAAGGGTCGATGCCTTGCTGCTTAAGCCACATCGGTTCGCTCCAAGGACCACGTGGGTCGGTGGCAGTCACCATGAAGTTGCCGCCATTGCCCACATTGGTGGTAATCATATAATAGGTACCCTCATGATAACGAATGGTCGGGGCATAAATGCCGAGCCATGAGCTGGCTCCCTTCAAAGGCAACTGGCTTTCACGGTCGAGTACATTACCTATCTGCTGCCAATGCACGAGATCCTTGCTTTGGAAGAGCGGAACTCCTGGGAAATACTGGAAGGAGGAATTGACGAGATAGAACGTATCTCCCACCCTGCATACCGAAGGATCGGGATGATAGCCCGGTATCACTGGATTGCGATACTCCTGAGCAGATGTCGGCAACACTGCCAGCATCAGCATCAGTAAAGACATCATTAGGTTTTTCTTTTTCATGTCATTAAGTTTTTTATATGGTTTATATATGTATAAGCTCTATTACTTGATACGTTACCTCATTCTACCTTATCTATATGTAAGTTCTGTTCGATGAGTTTCTTTAGGAGGAAGGTGGCGTTTTGGTTCTTTGCCACTCCCCTTTGTATCTTATAGGTGTAGGTGACATCCAACCCCAAGTCGATCTCGAAGCAGTAGTTGTGGAAGCGTCTCCCCAGATCGGACTCATTTTCCATCTTGGAAAGTTCAAGGTCGTGGGTGGCGATGACACCGCTCACTGGCAAGTGGGCGATAGACTCCAGGAAGAGGCGTGAGCCATTGAGCTTATCCACCGAGTTGGTGCCCTTCAAAATCTCATCGAGGATGATGAGGGTTCTGAGAGCATCTCCCTTGCAGAACTGCACTAACTGTTCCAAGCGCAAGAGTTCGGCATTAAAATAAGAGATGCCGTGCGTCAAGTCGTCAGAAGTTCGCATACTGGAGAAAAGACGGAAGCGAGAGATTTTCATGGAGTCGGCAAAGACAGGCATACCCGCCATCGCCAAGATATAGTTGACACCGAGGGAGCGCAAGAAGGTGCTCTTGCCTGCCATATTGGCTCCTGTCACAATATAGTAATTGCCATCATTTATGCAGAAGTCATTCTTCACCGCCTTGGCTCCCAAGAAAGGATGATAGAGATTCTTTGCCTCGAAGACAACAAGGCGCTCATCAATCATCTGTGCATCCGTAGCCTCAGGGTGGTTATAGCGAAAATCCGCCATGCTCACCATCGCATCCAGTTCACTCACTATCTCAACCCATTCCTCCATCTGTGCCATATAATTGTTCTTCCATTTCAAGAATCGGCGAACCAGGAAGAAGTCGCTCAACAGGAAGCTATCGGTGAAGAACAAGCCGAGGAAGTTGCCACGGCGATCATATCCACTCAATATCTTCTCCAACTCCGAGAAAGAAGGCAAAGCCTCAGCAAGTTTCTCTTGCATTTCCTTGCCCAGTTGGCTACTGAAAGTGCGCTGCGAGATGAGACGGAGCACTTGCGAATATGCCATCAACTGATGACGGAGTTTTCCTCCATTGCAGTCTATCTTGTCGAGAGATGACTTGCAGACGGCGAACACAACCATAAACTGTATCATCACCCACCAAAGAGGAAAATCGACAGATACCTTTCCCAAGATGGCAAGAACAACGGAGGCACATATCCCCATCATCAAAAGCCAACCGACCACGAGAGCCAACCCAGAACCGAACCACGCTGGCAATGACATCTGAGAGACCTTTGCCATCGCCCCGACCACGGCAGAGGAATTGATTTTTCCATATTCTCCCAAGGCAAAGAACTCCAATCTCCACTGATGGGCAGACTCCGCCAAATCTTGCTGCAACTCCCTGCGACTTTCGATTTCATCAATAGACAAAGGTGTCTCACGGGAGAGGTTTTCCGCAAGGGCATCAGAGCCCCCAGTCGTTATGGTATGGCAAATGCGATTGAACAAGGAGTCTTTGCCAAAGATATCCAAGTCGAAGGCATAGGCATGGTGGGGATTCAGATAGGCTTCTCCCTTCTCATAAGACGAGAAATCTCCCTCCATTGCCATGACCTCATCTTGGCAGACTTTCATCAAGGCTGTCTTATGCTCTATTCTTTCCTTGTTCTTGTCATCGAAATGACGCACTAGGAAGTAAGCCACCAAAGAAAGAAAAGCAGCACAAAGCCAGAGATGGGTATCGCCATCGAGGGCGAAATAGCAAACCAAGCAGGTTGCCATCGCTCCGAACAATAACAGTTCACTGGTGATGAAGCCAGTGTTCTTACGCTTCAGGGCAGCTACCTCGGCGGCATACTTATCCACAGAGTGTTGATAACTTTCTTTTATCTTATTTTCCATAAGTTTTTTCTATGCTTGTGATTTCTATGTTTGTGACTTGATTTCCAAATACTTATTGATGACATCCACAGACAAGTTCTCCGGGGTGGTGAGCAAAGCCAAGATACCATGATTCTTCAAGGTTGACACAATCAATCGCTGTTCGTAAGCAAACTGTTCGGCGATGACATGGCGATAATACTCTTCATCAGAATCTGGCTGGGTCGCTATGTATTCCTTCAGTTCATTGTCTGCAAAGAACACGACCAAGAGGCGATGCCTTCTATTCATTTGGATGAGGTAAGGCAATTGGCGCTCCATGCTCACCTTGTTGGCGAAGTTGGTATAGAGAACGACCAAGGAACGTTTACTCAAATGCTGATTGACATGAGCTGTCAAAGCAGAAAAGTCTGACTCTGCAAACTGTGTCTGTTGACGATAAAGCGTCTCCAAGATTTGTTGCATGTGTCCACGGCGAGCCGAAGGAGGCACGAAATCCTCAAACCGATCGCTAAACGTCATGATGCCCGCCTTGTCTTCCTTGCGCATCGCAATATACGACAATACCAAGGAGGCATTGATGGCATAATCCAGATAAGTCATGCCCCGGAAGGCTTGTTGCATCACTCGTCCTTTGTCGATGACATTCACGATTTGTTGAGAACGTTCATCCTGATAAACATTCGTCATCAGTCGGGAGGCACGGGCGGTGGCTCGCCAGTTGATACGACGGAAATCATCGCCTACCACATAATCCTTGATTTGTTCAAACTCCGTATGATTGCCAATGCGGCGAATGCGCTTGATGCCCAAGTCGGTGAGGCGATTGCTGATGGCAAGCAACTCATAATGCGTCAGCATCAAGTAAGAAGGATACACCTTGACATCACAAGGGGTACCAAGCGTAAAGCGGCGTTGCAACAAACCGAGCGGTGACTGGGTGAAGACACGGATATATCCGAAAGAATAAGTGCCACGAACTGTAGGACGAAGGGAATACCTTACATTCTTTCCCTCTTTTTTCGATAGTTTCAACTTGAAGAGCACGTCACGGCGTTGGAAAATCGGCGGAATCTCATCAATGATTTGCAAGCGAACAGGGAAAGGATATTGACTCTCCACACGAATATCCACCTCATTGTCATCGCCATTGGAAAATCTCTCCGACATCATACGCCAAGCGTCAATCCCCGAACGAAGATACAGCAATACCACATCCAAGAGGAACAGCAAGCAAAGGGCACCAAGTATCCATCTCCCAACGACAAACATCAGGGGAACCGCATAGCCCAAGCCTATCAACAGGACGAGGGTTATCCACCAAGCGAAAAACCTAGGAGTCAGATACACGTTTCTTCTATTTTGGTACTTCTACCTTATCTATCAGCTTCATTGCAACCTTGTAAGCGGTGTAGCCTTCCATCTCAGCCTCAGCGGTAAGTACCAATCGATGCTGGAGGATGGATGGAGTGACCGCCTTGATGTCCTCAGGAGTAACAAAGTCGCGTCCTTGCAAGAGTGCGTATGCCTTACTTGCCTGCAACATCGCTACCGAAGCACGAGGCGAGGCACCGAGATAGACGGCACGACTGCTACGAGTCTGTTGCACAATCTGGGTGATATAACGCAGCAAGCTCTCATCGATGACGACATCATTCATATAGGAACGAAGTTGCAGCACCTCATCTTTCGTCAGGACAGGCTTGACATCAGAGAGTTTCACCAAGTCGGCATGCTGTTCATGGCGTTTCAAGATTTCCAACTCATCATCGGCGGAAGGATAACCCATGGTCACCTTCATCAAGAAACGGTCGAGCTGTGCCTCTGGCAAACGATAGGTACCCTCCTGCTCCACTGGGTTTTGGGTGGCGAGGATGGTATAGAGGTCTCCCATCGGATAAGTGACACCATCCATGCTCACCTGTCTTTCTTCCATCACCTCAAACAATGCCGCTTGGGTCTTGGCTGGAGCACGGTTGATTTCATCGACCAAGACGATGTCGGAGAAGATTGGGCCTTGATGGAACTCAAACTCCTGGGTCTTGACATTGAAGATGTTGGTACCCAGCACATCACTCGGCATCAAGTCGGGGGTAAACTGCACGCGACTGAACTGGGCATCGACCAATCGAGCGATCAGTCGAGCCAAGAGAGTCTTTGCCACTCCAGGCACGCCTTCTATCAGCACATGACCATTTGCCAAGATGCAAGTGAGCACCAAGTCAACAGTCTGTTCTTGTCCCACGATCACCTGGGCTATCTCATGGCGAAGCTTTTCTATCTTTTCTGAGAAAAGAGTCAAATCTAATCTTTGTTCTTCCATATTTTTATCGTCTTGTTTCTGAAGTATAAACAATATTTTCTTGCTTTTGAAGCTACAACCATCAGTATGTCATATCATACTTAAACCTTTTCCAATATATGGTTCATAGCTTCTATCATCTCTCTCATCTTCGAAGGTTTGATGTCTTCCTCGGAATGGATGATGAGTCGGATTTCTCGCAGGGTCTGTTGGATATATGCTTCTCCCACCCCCGTTTTTTTCGCAAGGAATCTCACCTCGTCATCATCAGTATTCACATCCCGAACATCGATGCCACACCTACGTCGTAGCTCTTCGGCGAAGAAGGTGAACTTCTTGCGAACCAACTCTGCATGGGTGCATCGCTGATAGTAGAGCGTACCGATGAGTTTTACAAACTCCAGCGACTTATTGAGCGGTGGAGTGATGATAGGAATGACTCGCTGCCTGCGTCGGGCGGTAGTGACCATCAAGAGGATGACACCCAGCATCAACAGATAAAGTGCCAAACGCAAAGGAGGTCGCTTGATAAGTTCACGGAATGGAGAATACTGGACATCCATCGTGGCATCCATTTTTATTTTTATATACGCCTCGGTACGATAAACCGGCACGTCTGCCATCATCGACATCAAGCGGAAGATATACTCCGACGTGTTTCCCTCCAACATTCCATAATTAGTAAAAAGAAGAGGTGACGTGACAAAGATGACCTCTCCCTTACCATAAGGGACTGAGGCTGCAACGAGCATCGTATCTGCTTCGAACGCCAAAGAAGAATTGGTTTGCAAAGAATCAAAATCAAGATGTCCACCACTCAGGCCATCCCAAACGACATAATCATGGGCAGGATACACTTGTGGTTTACCTTTCCAATTGATTGTATCCTTATACTCAGCCTCATTTCCCGTCGCCCGATTATAGATTCGAAAATAAGAAAAATAATATGCTGGTATGAACTGCAACCTAAACGTATGTTCTAACTCATTATAATAAATGGTATCCTTTGATTGATCGTCCGACTCTCTTGTCACAACCATCACCTTTCCCCCACGTCTGGCGATATTGCACAAGTGCTTGACATCAAGCTTCTTCAGATTTTGTTCATCAACAACCATCAGTACGCCGATTTTCTCAGATGGATGTTCATGATCCAACTGGCGGAATGTCTTAGATGTAACTTGGTAACCTTTCGGCATTGACTCCGTCAAAACGCTATCAAACACATAGCATCCGAATGGTTGTCGATCGGCATGATGATAGGTTTCATTCCATTCAAACTTCTTGGGCAGACGCATTTGCAACAAGAACAGCAGAACAAAGAGGACAACCATCGCAAGGATAAACTTATAACTACTCTTCATAGCTACCTCCTTTCCCTTCTTGCAAAAGCACACGCTTGACAGCCTCTTGGCTGACACGCATTTCCGCTATCATCTCCTCCGTTGCCTCAAATCCGCCGTATCTCACCCTCACAAAGAGGCGAGTCAGTTTTTGGAAATCAGCATTGCGCCATTCCTTCGTATATTGAGTAGGAGTCTTGAAAGACTGCCACTCTATCTGGTGGTTATCACTCAACCACTTCAAGGTTTGCAGATACATCAGTCGCAACGCCTCCCGGAAATCATGACGACTGATAGCCTTCTCTATCTCGGAAGGAAAATCAATGCCATAGATGGTGTCTTCGGTCACATCATAATCCAAGGCATCAGCTTTCTTGCCAGAACGCATAAACACCGAAGGGCGTACCACAAAGACAATCCAAAGAATTGCCAAGATGACAATGATACCCAAGACCGTCCACATCCACTCTCGATTTTGAGCAAAGACATTCCTGAATATCTCATCCGTGAAGTCGCTCAACCTATCCTGCAACCATTCCCCAAAAGTATCTTGATGAGGCACCAACTCCCTACCGTAATCATAAGCGCCATCCTGCCGCCAAACAGAAAGCTTGGCGGAATCAATGACTAATGTATCGGAAGGAGACGTAAACATCTTGTCAGATAATTACACTAATGGTTCTGATTGCTTGAAGAGGTCATCGTCATCTGGGTTGCTGTCAGCCATCCCCTCGAAATCGTCAATGCCTTTTGCCACCGACATATCATCAAGTTTTTCTGCCGCATGGCTATACAGATAACTGATGCTCACGAGGAAGATGGTAGAAAGGGTAAACTGCCCAATCCACATGATGACACCGAAGACGTACTGCAATAAGTCCACGATGATGTTTATGATGTTTGGATTATATGGATCGCTATAACCAAACACTGCCTTGATGAGGAACACCACATACCAAGGAATCGCAAAGACAAAAGACAAGGCATTGCTGATGAAAGTCAGCACAAAGCCCAAGGCAAAGATGCCTACCCAAGTTTTCCAGCCCAAGCGAAGTCCACGAGCGTAGGCTTTCCATACTGAAATGTCCTCATATATATAGGTAGGAAGCACCATCAAGAGCGGGATGCACAATGCCAAGACCACAATGAATGCCACTATGTAAAAAGTTACATCGACCATGGCACAACCCACAAGAATCGCTATCACTGCAAAAGCTACGGGTATGCCTGCCAATCCACACTTGAAGATGCGTCCGGCATTTCGCTTGGCGTATGGTTTGAGGTCTGCAAAGGTGACGTCCTCCAAACCATTGGCTCGTTCATTGTACAACTGCATACAAGCGAACACGACGGAGCCGACCCACAGACCGACCAGCACACAAACCAACGACAAGAAAATATAGTTGCCGAATAATTGGAGTCCGGTATTGACAGGTCCGTCTCCCACAGCATTCATCGTGCCAGACATTAGGTTGTCAACAGACAATGCCGCCAACAAACTGAGGGGCAGTACACCATACAAGATATATCTAAGCATATATCTCCAGTTCTGCTTCAGAAATGAGAAGACCACATTAAACTTCTCGCCGAAGCTTCTTTCTGCATAAAAAGGTATTTTATTGTTCATCATTGTTATGATAAGTTTTAAACTTTCTAGTATGATTGATTCATTATCATTTATTATTTATCATTTGCCATTTGCTGCCGATGCCTGATTCTTGGCAAGACGATGAAATATCCGATGACAAACGCCAATGACAACAAGATAACTAGGAGTCGGATGACATTGGGTATTTCGGTATGCCGAGTGACAAATCCCTCGATGAAACCAGCCATTATAAAGATAGGTATCGTACCGACAATGATTTTCATTCCCCTCTTAGCTCCTCTTCGGAACGAAACCATCCGAGCGTAGGTGCCGGGAAACAGCCAGCCATTGCCTATCGCCAATCCTGCCGCACCCGCAATGATGAGAGCCGAAATCTCCAGCGTGCCATGCAAGAAAACTGCCAAGAAGGACTCATACAGTAAACCATGCTGGGCAAAGAAGGTCTCAAAGCATCCCAGCATCACACTGTTCTCGAATATCATAAGACCTGTGGCAATGCTGGTGAATATGCCCGATACGAATTCCATGAACGACACTCGGATGTTATTCAAGGTAATACCCAAGAACATCTCCATCTCGTTACCACCATCATATACTGCCATCGGCTTTCCCTGGGCAATATTTTCAATCGTCTTATCCACATAGTAATCTCCCAAGATGATGCGGCAGAAACTTTCGTCGAGACATTGCGACAAAATGCCGATGAAGACACTGACCAAGAAAATGATGAAAGATACCAACAGCAACTTGCGCTCTTCATACATCACAAGCGGTACCTCGCGAGTCCAATAGGTGATGAGACGTGACCATTTCTCTCGCTTGTTGCGATAAATAGAATTGTGGAGAGCCGAACAGAGTTTGTTGAGGTAAATCGTAATGCGTGACTGAGGATAGTGGGTTTGCGCAAAAGCCAGGTCGGATGTCAGGTCGGTATATACCTCCGCTAAGCGATCTGGTGACTGAGAGGCTGCATCGCTAATGACGATTTCAGCTTTCTGCCACTTATCGATATTGCTTCGTATGAAGTTAAACTCTTTCACCTTTACTCTGTCTTAACAGTTAGTATGATTCGATTTATTCGATGCAAAAATAAGGATTTATTCTTGCATCAGCAAATTATTGGTACGATTATTCACATATTTCATTAAAAAAGATGCTTTTTCTTTGAATATTTGCCATTTTTTAGTTAAGTTTGCAGACAAAAGTTCAAATAACTAAGGAAATAGATGAAATCATGACTCATACCGACATCATAACCAATCAATTTGTAAGAATCGCCCAGACCCCAGCGAGCATCGCTGAGCGCATCTCTGCACGCATCATAGACGGCATTTGGATATTTGTCATCTGCATATCCGTCTTTTATGCGTGCGCCAATTTCTTAGAATACGATGGCGCATGGTGGTTGATGTGGATATTCGGCATAGGCATTTGGTTATGGGATTTTCTTTGGGAGACTTTCAACGATGGCAAGACACCGGGGAAAATGATACTGAAGATAAGAGTCATCAACAAAGATGGTTCTCGCCCCAACATAGGCTCTTTCTTTATGAGATGGCTCTTGGGCAACATCGACATCGGGTGCAGTTGCATGGGTATTCTTTTTATCTTACTCACGAAAGACTCGCAACGATTGGGCGACTTGGCAGCAGGAACTATCGTCATCAAGGAGGTGAACATCGAAGACATCCACGTATCGCTCGATGAGTTTTATTATGCCAAGAAAGATTATCATCCAACGTATGAAGAAGCCAAGAATCTTTCACAAGCGCAAGTCGAGGTTATCGAGAAAACCGTTTATTCTGGCAATGACAAGCACGAGGAGCAAGTGGATGCCTTGGCTCGAAAGGTTGCAAAATTCCTAGGTATTGAAGAACGTCTGAAGGCTAGCCTACAAAAAGGAAATAGCAAGGAAAAATTCCTTGCTACTATCCTTCATGATTATAATTATTACTTGATGGAACTCATATAATGTCCATTAGAGCGAGTGCATATATCACACTCATTTATAGGAGCTACTTTAACACTGCTCCCTCTTGTTTTTTCCCATCCATCAGAATTCTCAGCGAATGCTCGAAGCGAACATGACGAACGTACTTGGTCTCCTCGACGGCAGGCATCGCATCCAGCATCTCCTTATTGACAAAGCCTCCATTCTCCACATTGGTATCTACCGTGAAGTAACCCACACCGAAGGAAGTGAGGTTTTGGAAGAAATGAGTGCCTTGGCTAGGGTCGATGTTGTAATTCTTCAACGCCACCTCCACGATGACACGAGCGGCACTGATATGCGGCCACTTCACTGGCACACCGAGATAATGGTCGCTGGAACCCCAACGACCAGGTCCTATCAAGACGTAGTTCTTTCCTTCGGCGAGGAACTGGCGATTGATACGTTCGATGTCGTCAGCCACATAGTAATTGTTCATCGCCGAAAAATGGTCGTCATACTTCACATACACCACATCAGTAACATCCTCGCTGATGCCATGTCCCAACGAGTTGTGGGAACGCAACAAGCAGTCGGCATCAGGTATCGCCTTTACATCCTCATCCAACATCTCCTTGGCATCCACAATAGGTCGAATCTGCAAGAGATAGAAATCACAAGCCTTGTCGGCATTGATGTTACAAGCGAACTCGATTTCCACAGGGCGGCGCATCGCTTCCGAACCATACTTCATCGACATCTGCAAGATCTCTGGCAAAGGAATCACCCCATGCTGGAGCACACCAGCAAAGGTGATGACCTTGCGCCCCGTCTCATAGACACCATCGTTGAGCACCTGATCGTATGGGTCGAAAGTAGAGGCGATATAGTTGAGCGACTGGTCTTCCACGGCCTCCTTCACCTTCAGTTTGAGAATATTGAAACCATCATCCACCTTGAAGTCCTCCCCTACATGTTTCATATCGAGGGCATAGAATTGGGTCTGGGTCTCGCTCAAAGCCTTATCCAACTCGGAGGTTTGCAAGACCTGAGTAGGATGATAAGGACAGACACGCAAGGTTTGTCCGCCATCCACGATATACTTGCCCAGTCCGAGAGCAAGACTGGCAATGCCCTCCTCCGCCGTTTCATCCCCTATCGGATAATAGTTGAGTGAGCGAAGCACGCCACTCATGTTCGGATAGAATCTGTCGCCATAATCCTTTCCTACCACCTGCTGCAAGATGACCGCCATCTTCTCCTGGTCGATGACATTGCTGGTAGCAGCCATATACGCCTTGGAATCACGATAGAACACCGAGGCATACACACCCTTGATGGCACAAGCCAACATCTGGAGCATCTGATACTTGTCCTCCAGATAAGGTATCATATAGGTGGAATAGATGCCGGCGAAAGGCTGATAATGGGCATCCTCCAAGAGCGAACTGGAACGCACGGCGATAGGACTCTTCGTCGCCTCAAAGAAGGTGAAGAAGTCGGCTATCAACGAATCGGGCAACTGCGCTCGCAAGAAGTGCTTCAAGATTTCATCATCGCTGGCATCGCTCAGGGCTATCGGATAAAGATTGTTGGTCATCATAAACTCATCGAAGATGTCGGTACACAGCACGACGGTCTTCGGAATCTGCACCGTGGCATTGTCATACTGATTGAACTCCGGATGGCGCTTGATGACATTGTCGAGGAAAGCCAAGCCTCTGCCCTTTCCACCCAAGGAGCCTTCGCCGATACGGGCAAAGTGGGCATACTTGTCAAACTTCATTCGGTCGAAGACTGCCACGATACCCAAGTTCTTCATGTGACGATACTGCACGATGGCATCGAAGATAATCTGGCGATGGGCATCCACATCCTGCAACTTCTGCCAAGTGACATGCTTCAAGAATGCCGAGACTGGGAAGATGGCACGGGCGCAAAGCCAACGGCTCATGTGGTTACGACTGATATGGTAGAGCATCGAATCGTTGGGAATCGTGAAGATATGATCTTGCAACTCCTTCAAGCTACGGATGCGCATGATTTCCTGGTGCGTCTTTGGGTCACGGAAGATGAAGTCGCCGAATCCCATGTGCTCCTCCATCAACTGGCGGAGATCGACACTCATCTTCTTGGAGTTCTTATCGACAAATCGAAAACCTTCCGCCTCTGCCTTGGCTCTGTTCTCGCTCTCGGAACTTTCGAGAATCAATGGTACAAATGGGTCATGACGGCGGATATAACGGAAAAGGCGCAAACCTGCATCTGGACATTTCTCACGTCCAAACGTATCGGTCTTTCCCTTTAATCCTGCTTTGTCATTCTCGAGGACTGTTTCCTGCAAAGCCTCACGCAACTCTTGAGCCAAATCATCATTCAAGCCCTCACTTTCTGCATTTCCAAAACGATTACAAAAAGCTTTGGCTGCATTCTGCAAAGGGAAACGGGCATCGCTGATGACGCCCAGGGTATTGTCAGAATACTTACGATAGAGTTTCAAGGCCTCCTCGTATGTTCGAGCCAAAACCACCTTTGGACGACCTCGCATTCGCATCGTGGCGGCATGGCGATTCAAGGCTTCCTTGGAGAAGTTCTTGCTCTGTTCGAGGATGTAATTATAAAGGTTCGGCAATATCGAACTATAGAATCGGATGGAGTCTTCCACCAAGAGAATCATCTGCACACCTGCCTCCTGGATGTCGTGCTCCAAATTCATCTTATCCTCTATCAACTTGATGATGGAGAGAATGAGATTGGTGTTGCCCAACCAACAAAACACGTAGTCGAAGATGCTCAAGTCCTCATTTTCCATTCGCTTGGTAATGCCATGGGAAAATGGGGTCAACACCACGCAATGGATATCAGGGAACTTGGACTTCACGTCACGAGCCACATCAAAGGCATCATTGTCGGCATTGCCCGGCATACAAATGACCAAGTCGATATTCGTGGAACGCAACACCTCGGCTGCCTCCTCGGTAGTAGAAACCTGGGTAAAGGTAGGCGGATAACGAAGTCCCAGTTCGACATATTCATTATAGATTTTCTCCTCAATACGCCCATCGTCCTCCAACATAAAGGCATCATAAGGATTAGCAACTATCAAGACATTATAAATGCGACGCATCATCAAATTGACAAATGATACGTCTTTCAAGTAAAACTGATTCCACTCCTGTGGTATGTTTTTCTCCATAATTGTAGTTTTTAGTGATGCAAAGATACTGATTTTCTGATAATTACTTGCATTTTTCAACAAAAATTATTATTTTTGCAGCCATATCTTTCATAGATGTTGCCTCTTTTGCCTCATGGCAAAAGAGATAAGTAATATAAATGAATCTATTTATGGACAATTCCTATACAAAAAGGCCTTGGAAGATGATGAAGAATTCTTATGTCTCCAAACTTATCACTTGCGCTATGTCTATCATGTCGGCATTGTGCGTATTGCCTTGTTCTGCCCAAAAGAAGCAACATGGCAAGGCTTCCTTCTATTCCAAGAGATCAACTGGAGCTAGAACTGCAAGTGGACAAAGACTGCACCATGATAGTTTGACGTGCGCCCATCGTTATTATCCATTCGGCACTAGATTGAAGGTAACCAACTTGAGCAACAACAAGAGCGTCATCGTAAAGGTCATCGACAGAGGTCCTTTCGGAAGAGGCAGAATCATCGACCTTTCGTGGGCTGCCGCAAAAGCTATCGGCATGATAGCGCAAGGAGTCGCATCGGTCAAAATTGAGACGGTAGAGAATCCTATCCCTTATCGTCCTAAAGAAAACAAACTACCTCACGTTGACTTTGAGGTGGCTGAGTCGGATTACGAATTCAAGCCAACATGGAAACATACGAAAGAACAGGAAATTGCGACAAAAGAGCCGAAATCTACCAAAGAGCCTAATCAAACAAAAAACACAAAGGGGAAATTGGAAAATACGGAAGTAAACAAAAGTCAGCAAAACCATACGAAGCATGAATTCCAAAACAAAAGCTCGCATGAGTCGCAAAGCAAAAGCTCGCATAAGTCGCAAAGCAAAAATTCGCACGAGAAACGCAGAGTCTTCGAATGACAAAAAAATGTGTCTTCGAGAGATGATAGATGCAAAGCCGCTTACAAAGACATTAATGCGGAGGCGCTTACAAATCAATTATATCAGGGTGAAGCTTGGGTGAAGCCTAGGTGAACCCTAAATGGTCGCCCTTCACCCTTGGAGCCCAAGAGTTCATGGGCTTTTCAGTCAAAAAGGTGAAGGGTGAAGCCTATTTTTCTATTTTGTGGTTGGAATATTAAACTCATTCACTTTGGAAATAGCTCGGTCACCATGAATAACAGAAACACAGAATTTTGCATTTCCTTCCTTCAAACGTGAATCAGACTTAACAACTGCAGTATAACGAATACCTTTACCTGCATCAATCTTCTCCACATGAATATTAGGTGAAATGTAAATATGTTTGTTACCAGTAACTTCCAAAACAGTAGGAACAACATCATAAACCGGACGAGTGCCTCGGTTTATGATTTCAAAGATCACCTTACATGTCTCGTTACGATTCAACTTACCGTCAAGATTTTCATCTACAAAACGAGCATTTACAATCTCTAACTGAGGAGAATATTCTAACTGTGAAGAACTAATTTCATCTACAGTAGAACTCTTGCTTGGAAGTTGAGATGTCGGTTGCTGCGCCGTATAATTGCCTGTATAGTCAGGACCATTGAAGTCATAGAGTCTATCATCCCCGCTATCAGAAGAATCAAATCCACTACCAACATTTGAATCATTTAGATAAGGTGACTGCTGATAAGCATCATCCTGATAAGAACTTTGTCGATTTTGGGTTTGATTGTAAATTCGCTCTCTACGCTGTTCACGGCGTTTCTCTTGTTGCTGGTCAGCTTGGCTTCCAATCGTCGCTCCGACAGCGGCACCACCAGCCATACCAATAATCGTTCCTATGTCAGAGCCTCGAGGTCCACCAGCTATTCCACCGATAGCTGAGCCTAAGATGGAACCAAATGAACCACCTACGTATGCACCAGAACCAGTATATGTTCCACAACTACTCAAAAGCAAAGCAGAACTAAGCAATATCATAAAAGACTTTTTCATATCTATGCTATTTAAATTCTAAAACTGTGCAAAGATAGATATTTTTCTGCAAAAGCAAAAGAAAAAAATCCCTAAAAGGCAAGGGGAAATCCCTAAAAAGCGAAAAAGCACTTCCACCATGAAGATGAAAGTGCTTTTGTATTGAGATAGTGTAATTTATTCAGCCTTTGGAGCTTCTTCTGCTGGAGCCTCGGTAGCTGGAGCAGCCTCTGCTGGAGTCTCCTCAGCCTTAGCCTTGCGGCTACGACGAGTCTTCTTGGCAGCAGCCTTAGAAGTCTTAGCCATGTTCTCATCAAAGTCAACAAGCTCGATGAATGCGATTTCAGCAGCATCACCCTGACGTGTACCCAACTTGATGATACGAGTATAACCACCTGGACGATTACCTACCTTCTCTGCAACAGCACCGAAGAGTTCCTTGACAGCGTACTTGTTCTGAAGATAACGGAAAACTACACGACGTGAAGTTGTTGTATCATTCTTAGCACGAGTGATCAATGGCTCAACGAACTTCTTAAGAGCCTTAGCCTTTGCGAGGGTCGTAGTGATTCTTTTGTGCTCGCTCATGATCAACGAAGTAGCCATGTTAGCCAACATCGCATTACGATGAGAAGCAGTACGACCTAAATGGTTGAATTTCTTATTATGTCTCATTTTAATTTTTAATCTTTAAGGGAAGGAGAGATTAACCCTCCTTATCCAATTTATACTTTGAAATATCAGTTCCAAAAGAAAGATTCAGACTCTCGAGCAAATCATCAAGCTCCGAGAGCGATTTCTTACCAAAGTTACGGAACTTCAAGAGGTCAGTCTTATTGTACTGAACCAAGTCACCAAGAGTCTCTACATCAGCCGCCTTCAAGCAGTTGAGCGCACGAACACTAAGGTTCATATCTACGAGACGAGTCTTGAGCAACTGACGCATATGAAGAACTTCCTCATCAAATTCTTGGTTACCCTCTTGGTCTGGACTTTCAAGGGTAATCTTCTCATCAGAGAAGAGCATGAAATGATAAATCAATATCTTCGCAGCCTCCTTCAAGGCATCCTTTGGACTAATGGAACCATCTGTTGTAACTTCAAGAGTCAGCTTGTCATAATCGGTCTTTTGCTCAACACGATAAGGTTCAACTGAATACTTTACGTTACGTATAGGGGTGTAGATGGAATCGATTGGGAGAACGTTAACGTCTGTGCAGAATTGACGATTCTCATCAGCAGGAACGTATCCACGTCCCTTATTAATTGTCAGATCAATCTGCATCGAAGCTTTGGAGTCTAAATGACAAATCACCAAATCAGGGTTTAACACTTCAAATCCAGTCAGATACTTACCGATATCACCAGCTTTGAATTCTGTGGAATTCTCTACGGTGATACTAACTTTCTCATTCTCGAATTCTTCTACTACTTGCTTGAATCGAACTTGCTTGAGATTCAAGATAATGTTGGTAACATCTTCCTTTACACCAGGAACTGAAGAGAACTCATGCTCAACACCACCGATGCGGATAGTATTGATGGCATAGCCCTCCAGTGATGAAAGGAGAATGCGGCGCAAAGCGTTACCAACGGTAACACCAAAGCCAGGCTCCAAAGGACGGAATTCGAACTTTCCGAACTTATCATCAGCCTCCAGCATTACTACTTTATCAGGTTTTTGAAATGCTAATATCGCCATTAATGTAATGATTTATTTAGAGTACAACTCAACGATTAACTGCTCCTTAATATTCTCAGGGATGTCGGCACGCTCTGGCTTGTGCAAGAACTTACCACTCTTAGAATTGTCGTCCCACTCAATCCAAGGATATTTGCTATGATTGAAACCAGCAAGTGCTGCCTCGATAACTTCGAGAGACTTAGACTTCTCACGAACACCAACAACCATACCTGGCTTAACAGCGAAAGAAGGAATGTTAACTACCTTACCATCAACAACGATGTGCTTGTGACCTACCAACTGACGAGCAGCAGCACGAGTTGGAGCGATACCCAAACGGAAAACAACGTTGTCAAGACGGCTCTCAAGGTTTTGGAGAAGAACCTCACCAGTAATACCATCAGCCTTAGCTGCTTTATCAAACATATTACGGAACTGACGCTCTAATACACCATAAGTATATTTAGCTTTCTGCTTCTCTGCCAACATGACACCATACTCAGACATCTTTCTACGACGGCTGTTGCCATGCTGTCCAGGAGGGAAGTTTCTCTTGGACAAAACTTTGTCTGCGCCGAAGATTGGCTCACCAAAACGACGCGCAATTTTAGATTTCGGACCTATATATCTAGCCATAATATTATAAAAATGCTATTTTGTTTGTATCTATTGAATGTTAACACAAAGCGTTATACACGACGACGCTTTGGAGGACGGCAACCATTGTGTGGCAATGGAGTTACGTCAACAATCTCAGTAACCTCGATACCTGCACCATGAACGGCACGGATAGCAGATTCACGACCATTACCAGGACCCTTAACATATGCCTTAACCTTGCGAAGACCAAGGTCGAAAGCTACCTTTGCACAATCCTCTGCTGCCATCTGAGCTGCATAAGGAGTGTTCTTCTTAGAACCACGGAAACCCATCTTACCAGCAGAAGACCATGAAATAATCTGACCCTCATTGTTAGCAAGAGATACAATAATGTTATTGAATGAGCTATGAACGTGAAGCTGACCAATTGCGTCAACACGTACATTTCTCTTCTTAGATGTTGCTTTTGTCTTTGCCATAATTAATTTCCTCCTTCAAAATTACTTAGTAGCCTTCTTCTTATTAGCAACAGTCTTCTTCTTACCCTTGCGAGTACGAGCATTATTTTTAGTGCTCTGACCACGAACAGGAAGACCATTACGATGTCTAACTCCACGGTAGCAACCAATATCCATCAGTCGCTTAATGTTCATTTGGATCTCAGAACGGAGATCACCTTCTACCTTGAACTCAGCGCCGATAATTTCACGGATCTTGGCTGCCTGATCGTC
>ENA-UERK01000289-UERK01000289.1-human-gut-metagenome-genome-assembly--contig:-NODE-289-length-46273-cov-18.802256_pt1 | contig 46273 bp, 37 predicted proteins | sample MGYA00242957_ERZ507957 | MGnify/ENA primary metagenome ERZ507957 (study PRJEB26167, sample SAMN06115538) | human gut metagenome | host: Homo sapiens | place: China:Heilongjiang | collected 2015-11-06...
TTTGGCTGTAACCTTCCCACTATCAGGGCGGTTTAGGGACTTGCACCCATTAGAGTATGTTCGTGCTGGACGAACACGCAAAATGCCACCCCATACGGAGCGGCATTTTACAATATCTGAACGGAAACTAGTCCGCATGCAATCTACTAATACTCATCCCAAGACTTGATCTTGATTTCATCAAGAGACATTGAGCAGAACGCACGGATGAAGGCTGTGGCCAGACGTGCATTGGTGAATAGCGGAATATTGCAGTCAATCGCGTTACGGCGAATGTGATATCCATTATACAGCTCAAGCTCACTGAAATTCTTAGGGATATTGATAACCATATCGACCTCCTTGTTGCGAATCATATCGAGCGCTGAAGGGAAAAGACTCTTGAGAGAAGCATCCTTTTCCTCAGACGGCCATAGGACACGCTTACATGGAAGACTGTTCTCGATGAAATACTTATATGTACCTCCCGTAGCGAAAAGTTCATAACCCTTGTCAGCCAACAACTTGCATGCGATCAACATGTCTGCCTTCTGGAGCGGATTGCCAGTCGAAAGCAAAATTCTCTTGGCAGGAATCGTATTGCCGACAGAAAGGATAGACTTGAGAAGAGCCTCATCCAGGTCATCACCGATACAGCCTACCTCACCGGTAGAAGACATGTCCACACCAAGCATAGGGTCAGCCTCCTCAAGACGCGCAAACGAGAACTGAGACGACTTCACCCCCACATAATCCAAATCGAAAGCACTCTTCTGAGGAGCTGCAGGATGCTTGCCGAGCATAACCTTGGTAGCAAGCTCGATAAAATTGATCTTCAGCACCTTGGAAACGAACGGGAAGCTTCTGGAAGCCCTCAGGTTACACTCGATAACCTTAATCTTGTTCTCCTTGGCCAGGAACTGGATATTGAAAGGACCTGAAATCTGAAGAGCACCTGCAATCTTGCGTGCAATCTTCTTGATACGTCTAACAGTCTCGACATACAACTTCTGAGGAGGGAACTGGATAGTAGCATCACCAGAATGCACACCGGCATACTCGATATGCTCTGAAATTGCATAGGCAAGAATCTCACCCTCATCGGCAACAGCATCGAACTCGATCTCCTTGCAACGGTCCATGAACTTGCTGATTACCACAGGATGCTCCTGAGAAACCGCAGAGGCCAATGACAGGAAGTGAGTAAGTTGCTCCTCATCATAGCAAACATTCATGGCAGCACCAGAAAGCACATACGAAGGACGCACAAGCACAGGGAAACCGACCTTGGAAATGAACTTGTCCACATCATCCATAGTCGTAAGCTCACTCCACTCAGGCTGATCCACACCTAGAGCATCCACAATGCTGGAGAACTTGTTCCTGTCCTCAGCCTTGTCAATGTTGCAAGCCTTGGTTCCGAGAATCGGCACACCGCACTTGTCAAGCCTGAGAGCCAAGTTGTTAGGAATCTGTCCACCCACAGAAACGACCACTCCATGAGGAGTTTCAAGTTCGATGACATCCATTACCCTCTCGAAGGTAAGCTCATCGAAATATAGCCTGTCACACTTGTCATAGTCAGTAGAAACAGTCTCAGGGTTATAATTCAAAAGAACACCCCTGTAGCCCTCTTTTCTGATAGTGTCAATGCAATTGACAGAGCACCAGTCAAACTCCACAGAACTACCGATTCGATATGCACCTGAGCCAAGAACCACTACAGACTTCTTGTCATTCTCATACTGGATATCATTGTATGTACCATTATAAGTGAGATACAGGTAGTTGGTAGCTGCAGGGAACTCCGCAGCAAGAGTATCAATCTGTTTTACGACAGGGACAATGCCATGAGACTTACGGAAAGCACGGACAACATCCTGATTGTCTTTGAGGTTGCCCTTGTCCTTGAATACGGCACGCTGAATCTGGAAATCCGAGAAGCCCTGGCACTTCGCCTGACGGAGAAGATCCAACGGCATTGACTCCAACGTGTCATACTCATTCATCTCGTTGTAGGTAGAGACAATGTTCTGCAGACGGTCAAGAAACCACTTGTCAATCTTGGTGAGTTCATGAATCTGATCGACAGTGTAACCGGCGCGCATAGCCTTGGAAATCACGAAGATACGCCTGTCGGTAGGTTCACGGAGCGCCTCATCCACATTGGCAACCTGGAACTCCTTGTTTCCCACATAGCCATGAGCCCCCTGCCCGATCATACGAAGACCCTTCTGGATAGCCTCCTCGAAAGAGCGTCCGACAGCCATGACCTCGCCGACACTCTTCATGCTGGAGCCGATCTTGCGAGACACACCATGGAATTTGGAAAGGTCCCAACGAGGAATCTTGCAGACAATATAGTCAAGCGCAGGCTCGAAGAAAGCAGGTGTTGTCTTGGTAACAGAGTTCTTAAGGTCGAACAAACCATAGCCGAGACCAAGTTTCGCAGCCACGAAAGCAAGAGGATAACCTGTAGCCTTGGATGCCAATGCAGAAGACCTCGACAATCTGGCATTGACCTCGATCACCCTGTAATCCATGGCATTAGGGTCGTAAGCATACTGCACATTACACTCACCTACAATACCTATATGGCGCACGATGCGGATAGAAAGTTCACGAAGGAAATAGTAGTCCTTGTTAGACAAAGTCTGTGAAGGAGCGACCACGATACTCTCGCCTGTATGGATTCCGAGAGGGTCGAAGTTCTCCATATTGCAGACTGTGATACAGTTGTCATATTTATCACGGACCACCTCATACTCAATCTCTTTCCAGCCCTTGAGAGACTTCTCCACAAGAACCTGAGGAGAGAACGAGAAAGCCTTGGCACAAAGTTCTTCAAGCTGCTCGTCATTGTCACAGAAACCCGAACCCAGACCGCCGAGAGCATAGGCTGCACGGACAATCAGAGGATAACCGAGTTCATGGGCGGCACGTCTGGCCTCCTCCATATTCTCGGCCGGATGAGACTTGATGGTCTGGACATTGATTTCATCCAGTTTCTTCACGAAAAGCTCGCGGTCCTCAGTATCCATGATAGCCTGGACAGGAGTACCGAGCACCTGGACACCATACTTCTCCAGAACCTTGCTCTCATACAGTTCCACACCGCAGTTAAGCGCTGTCTGGCCACCGAATGAGAGGAGGATGCCCTGAGGACGCTCCTTGGCAATAACCTTCTCCACGAAGAAAGGAGTGACCGGAAGGAAATAAATCTTATCGGCAACACCCTCTGAAGTCTGGACGGTAGCGATATTAGGGTTTATGAGCACAGTCTCGATACCCTCCTCATGAAGGGCCTTGAGTGCCTGTGAGCCAGAGTAGTCGAACTCACCGGCCTGACCGATTTTCAATGCTCCTGAACCCAGGATAAGGACTTTTCTTATATTTGGATTTTTCATACTGTCAAAAATTAAAGTTTGCTGATAAACTCGTCAAACAGGAACTCCGTATCAGTAGGACCGCTGGAGGCCTCAGGATGGAACTGGACAGAGCAGAAAGGCTTGGTCTTATGACGGATACCCTCATTGGTACCGTCATTCATATTCACGAACCACGACTCCCAGTCACTGCCAAGGGCGGAAGGGTCCACAGCATAACCGTGATTCTGGGAAGTGATGAAGCATCTGTTGGTACCTATCATGCGGACCGGCTGGTTATGGCTTCTATGTCCATATTTGAGTTTATAAGTAGTCGCACCGGCAGCTCTTGCCAGGAGATGGTTTCCCATGCAGATACCGAAAATCGGCTTGTCCTGCTCCATCGCCTTGCGGATATTGTCCACAGTCTTCTGGCAGAACTCAGGGTTGCCCGGACCATTGGAAATGAAAAGTCCATCGTAATCCAATGACAGGAAATCATAGTCCCATGGAACTCTGATGAGCTCCACTCCCCTGTCCACAAAACATCTCAGGATATTGTGCTTCACGCCGCAATCGACCAGAACCACCTTCTTGTCACCTGAGCCATAACGGATTACTTCCTTGCAGCTGACGATATCGATCTGATTGTCCGTATTAGGATCATGAACCTCCGCCTCGGCAACTTCACCCTCCGGGATAATCTGTCCCAGCATCGAACCATTATCCCTCAGCATCTTGGTTATCTCTCTGGTATCGACTCCATAGATTCCAGGAATTTTCTGCTCCTTCATCCACTCGTCAAGGCTCTTTACCGCATCCCAGTGGCTGTATTTGAACGAATACTCAGAAATCACAAGGCCACGTACCCAGATTTTCTCAGACTCGAAGTTCTTAGAAATACCGTACTGGTCAATGCCCTCGTCCGGTACTCCATAGTTACCGATGAGCGGATAGGTTACACAAAGAATCTGTCCTGAATAAGACGGATCGGTAAGGCTTTCCGGATAACCCACCATAGCTGTGGAGAATACCACCTCTCCATCACATGGCTTGTCATACCCGAAAGACCAGCCCTTCAGTTCTGTCCCATTCTGAAGGCGTAGTGTTGCGCGAAGTCTTTTTTCCATTTCTACTCGTAATATTAAAAAAAAGACCACTCCCGGAAAACAACGGGAACGGCCAATCAATCAACGGTTTCAGGAAACAATGATAACAAAGGACACATGTTCTGGAGCGAATCCTGAATATTTACGTATGTTCCTATGTACATGACCTGAAAATTTTTTATGTTCTTTTTCAGGTTGCAAATTTAAGACTTTTTTTTGAATACAAAACGCCGGACTGCAATATATTCCCACAAAAATTGTTTTAGAAATACGATTTCACAAACTCGTATCGTTTCACACATTGCAACATTGATATAAAGAATTATTTTTGCGCGATTTTTACATGGACAAGACGTCAATTATGATAAACGAGAAAAATAACTTCAGGAGATGGCTTCCGGTCATAAGCCTCACATTCTCCACATTCATATTCAACACATCGGAATTCATTCCCATCGGACTGCTTTCCGATATCGCCTCCGACTTTGCAATCACTGAGTCAAAGGCGGGTATGCTCATCACCGTCTATGCATGGATAGTGGCATTGGCCTCACTCCCCCTCATGCTCGCATTTTCGAAGACCGAGAACAAGAAGCTGATGCTCAGTATCGTAGCGCTGTTCATCGCCAGCCACGTACTCTCAGGATTTTCGACAAGTTACTACATGCTGATGCTGTCCAGAGCCGGAGTCGCATGCGCCCATGCGATATTCTGGTCAATAGTAACTCCGCTGGCAGTACGTGTAGCCCCGGAAGGCAGACGCTCGACAGCATTGAGCCTGATTGTCACTGGATCGTCAGTGGCAATGATAGTCGGACTGCCGCTTGGCAGGGCCGTGGGCCTTCTCGTCGGATGGAGGGCCACTTTCCTTCTTATCGCCGCATTGTCAGCAATCGTATTCATAATCCTGGCCGCCTCACTTCCGAAGACGCCAAGCGACAACGACGTTTCCATCAAGTCACTTCCCGCTCTTCTCAGAACACCGGGACTCGGAGGCATCTACCTGCTTACAGTCATAATAATCACGGGTCACTACACCTCGTACAGCTACATCGAGCCGTTCCTCGCACAGGTAGCCGGGATGTCAAACACATTGATTACAATAATCCTCTCCATCTTCGGCATCGTGGGAATCATCGGAAGCTATTTCTTCGCGAAATACTTTGACAGACACCAGTTTACATTCATCAGATTCGCTGTGGCAGGAATAAGCATCTTCACTCTTCTGCTCCTTCCGTCCGCAATCAACACGGCAACCGTCATCCTCATATGCATTCTCTGGGGCCTGGCCATAAACAGTTACAACCTCTCGTTCCAGTCTGAAATCCTCCAGGTCGCCCCTCACGGAACCGCCATCGCAATGTCCATCTATTCCGGCATCTATAATGTAGGAATAGGAGCAGGCGCCCTCGTGGGAGGAAACGTCTGCTCCTATATGGGAATAAGCAATATCGGATTTGTCGGCGGTGCCATCGGACTGGTCGCTTCCGCATACTGCATTCTGAGGCTCATACCGATTCTCAGAAAGGCCGCCTGAAAGCACACAAATCTGACAGCACCACGACCGACGAATCTATCTTATAATTATCTCATCCACGAACAGCCAGGCCTTGCTGCCTGCGAGCCAGTTCCAGGATGGGACATCACCCTCAGACGAAGCCTTGACATTGACATACCTCGTCTTTACCGGCGCGAAATCGAGCACATGTTCCTTTGTCGTCGCAGCCTCTTCCGTAACCTGCTGAAATTCAGCGTTTGCAATATCTCTGAACGCCTTTCCGTCATCGGAAACGGAAATCGTCATATCCTTCGCATCGAAAATACCGTCATGGCTGACAATGCAGAAACTTGCACCGGCTGATGAGATCTCCACAGGTTCGCCAAGGTCAATGACAGCGTCCAGACCATCCCCGTCGGCAAAGCCGAGCCAACGTCCGGATGAGAACATGGTATTGCCCCTAAGGCCGTCCACCAGCATTATCGCACCATCATATGTATAAGAGTCAGACGGCTGGACACCAAGAGAAATCTTCGTGGCAGTAGCCTTGTTAAAAGATATATTTTCCTCAAACTCAACACCCTTCTCGCCATTTCTGAAGGTCACGGCCCTAATGTCAGAAGCCTGGCGTATTTCCAGAGGAGAAGTATAGACGGCTGACTCGAGAGTAGGCTCCGAACCATCTGTCGTGTACCTTATTTCCGGATCTCCGGCAGCGCGGAGAGTCACGACAATGGCATTGCGCTCCACATCAGTCGAAAGACTGGCATTGACATCGAAAATATGCTTTGCATAGTTATAGCCGTTCTTTTCATAAATTCTGGTAAGCGGAACGACAGCCTTCAGGAATTTGTCATAATCCTTCACTGCAGGATTGCGCCACTGGTTTTCAGCAAGGGCAGCCCATCGAGGCAGGACCATATACTGCGCATGACGGAAATCCGGAACATATTCTGTCCACAGATTCGCCTGTACACCAAGAATATGCCTGGCCTGCTCGGCATTGAGCTCAGCCGGAACCGGATTATACATATAGACGTTCTCGACAGGAGTATAACCGCCGATTGCCAACGGTTCTTTAGAGACGTCCTTTCCCTGATAGAAATCGAAATACAGACAAGACTTCGGAGTCATAATTACGTCATGCCCTGCCTTGGCAGCCTCGATACCACCTTTTTCGCCCCTCCATGACATGGCAATCGCACCCGGAGCGACACCACCTTCCAGAATCTCATCCCAGCCGATTACCTTGCGACCTCTCTCCCCCAGATACTCAGTCACATGCTTCATGACATAACTCTGAAGTTTCTGCTCCTTCGTGTGAACCCCGTCATCAGTCAATCCGAGTTTCGCTATAAGTGCCTGGCATTTAGGACAATGCTGCCACTTCGTCTTAGGGCATTCGTCACCTCCTATATGTATATATTCTGACGGGAACATCTCCAAGACCTCATCGAAAACATTGTCAAGGAACTCGTAAATCTTCGGATTTCCGGCACAGAGCACATCATCAGAAACGCCCCAGGTCGTCCAAACCTCGTAAGGGCCTCCTGTGCAGCCAAGTTCAGGATATGAGGCCAATGCAGCCAGCATATGTCCTGGAAGATCAATCTCAGGAATAACATTGATATGACGCTTCGCCGCATATGAGACGATATCACGAATCTGCTCCTGGGTATAATATCCGCCATGCCGTTTCCCGTCATACCTCTTCGGGACATCAGTGGAATTGCCGATGATAGTCTCTTTTCTCCATGCACCCACCTCAGTCAGCCTCGGATACTTCTTTATCTCCACTCTCCATCCCTGGTCCTCAGTCAGATGCCAGTGCAGCATATTCATATTGTGCAACGCCATCATGTCGATGTAAGTCTTGACCTCATCGACAGTGAAAAAATGACGGCTGACATCAAAGTGTGCTCCGCGATAACCGAATGCCGGCTCATCCTCGATCTTCACCGCAGGAAGCGAAGGGTCCGAAGCAAGACACTTGCGAAGGGTCTGAGCCCCGTAAAAGACGCCCGCAGAAGAACCGCCCCTGATAGAAACGCCATCAGAACCGATTGTCAGCTCATAGCCTTCCTCCGGAAGTTTTTTGTCAATGTCAATGCTGATCTCCTTCTCAGAAACCGGCTTGACAGCAACGGCCAGTCGCTTTCCCGTTTCCTCGGCAATATAATCCGACAGGAATCCGGCCTCATTGAAAAGAGCAGAATCCGGCAGTGAAATCAGCGTATTGTCATTGATAAGAAATGAGCCTCTTCCCGCAGTCATCGTTTTCGGGGTAGGGACGATTTCATAAGATATTTCACTTTGACTATTACATGAAACAATGCCGATTCCGGCAGCCAATAATGGCATCAGTGACAGACACTTCATCTTGTTTGCAGTTTTAAATGTTACTACTCGAAAGAGGCTTGTCGCAAGTCCTTTCCGAAGACAAAAGTAGTACATTTTTCGCTATTTTTTCATTTTTCTTATTATTCATCCGATAATTTGTAAAAAATTTCATAAATTTGGAATTCAATAACTCAAGCAGCGCAAGCACAAAACTTGAGCATATACAACAACGCCCGGCCTGCCAATTTGAAGAGGCAATCCGAGCAAAAGAATGAATAGTATCATGGCAGAAGGTTTTCTCAGTAACGTAAATGAAAAGAACGCAGTGCTTAAACAGAGAATCCTCAGTTTATGTATCGCGGACGGTGATTACAGCATCTCTGATTTCAGCAAAGAACTGGACAGCAGCATCCCGACAATCACGAAACTTGTATCCGAACTGATCGAGGCAGGATACCTGAAAGATCTCGGCAAAGCAGGGATCTCCAGCGGCCGCAGACCGAGCATCTACGGACTGAATCCGGACGCAGGATATATTGTCGGCGTGGATGTCAGAAGGTATCACATAAGCGTCGCAGTAACAGACTTCAAAGGAAAGATTGTCGATTCCCAATCGGATATTCCATTTGCATTGAAAAATACAGTGGAATCTTTCCACGACCTGTGCAACTTCATTCTCAAGCATATAACCAAACTCGGCATAAAGAAAGAGCAGGTTCTCTCTTACGGACTGAACCTGACGGGACGCGTAAATCACGTGACAGGTTATAGTTATTCCTATTTCATCGGAGAGGACAAGCCTATCGCGGCTACAATGGAAAGCTTCCTCGAACGCCCTGTATATATCGAAAATGACTCCAGGGCCATGTGCTTCGGAGAATATCGCGCCGGTATCGGCAAAAATGAGCAGAACATGATTTTCATCAATGTCAGCTGGGGTCTGGGCATGGGCATGATAATGGACGGGAAGCTGTACTACGGAAAATCAGGGTTCTCAGGTGAAATAGGACACGTTCCACTACTCTCAAACGACATAATCTGCCAATGCGGAAAGGTGGGTTGCCTCGAGACCGAAGCCTCAGGTTCAGCACTTCACAGGGAATTCATAGAAAAACTTGCAGCCGGCAGAGCATCCATACTCTCTGAAAAATACAGGAAAGGAGAAGAAATCACCATTGAAGACATTACAGACGCATTGGCAGACGAAGATATGCTGGCAATCGAATGTATTGAACATGTCGGCAAGACATTGGGAAAAGCATTGGCCGGACTCATAAACATCTTCAATCCGGAGCTGGTCGTAATCGGCGGAAGACTCAATGTCACGGGCGATTATCTCCTTCTGCCTATCAAGAGCGCAATCAACAAATATTCGCTCAATATGGTAAGCAAGGATTCAAGGATCGAAATGTCCAAGCTGGGCAAGGACGCGGGACCTATCGGAGCCTGCATGCTTTCAAGAAGCCGTCTCCTTGGCCTGATGTAAACAATTTCAAAATATCTAACACGCTGAGTATTGGATTATTGCGGACGTATTTGTAGCTTTGGATTTGATTCACCTCTAATCTTTATCAATTATGAAAGCTACAAGAATCCTAAGCGCCATAGTGATCGGCGCATTCGCAGTTTTCTCATTTTCATGCAAGAAAGATTCTCCAACTGCGCCGGATACTCCGGGACCGAAACCGGAAAATCCTGACGAAACAGTCGTACCTGCACCTGTCCCTATGGACACACTAGTCTATGCCTTTGGTCAGGAAGCGGTCAAAGACCAGACATATTACTATGCCACGATCTGGAAAGACGGCAAGAGAACCCTGCTCTCTGACGGCAAATATGACGCCTTCTGCAACGCCGCATTCGCAGACAACGAATATCTGTACGTGGTAGGCTGCGAGGCTACCGGCGACCTGATAGACGACGGATTCTATGATCCGTACAATGCCAACAGAGGCGTCCTCTGGAAAGTCAATATCGGGGATGAGACAAATGTGACCAAGACCAATCTCAGCGACGGAAAATACAACACATCCCCTATAGCAGTCACAGTAGTGGACGGAAAGGTCTATGCCGCAGGTTTCGACACGCCGAAGTTCGACAGAAGAGTCATCATGTGGTCAGACGGACAGCAGGAATATCTTACTGACGGCAGTTCTGACGCCCTCGCGTATTGCATCTGTGCAGACGGAAAAGACATATATGTAGGCGGTTACATCCAGCCGGCAGACAACAAGTCGGGCGGAATCGCGACAATCTGGAAGAACGGCGTCGCACAAAGCCTGACGGACGGAAGTACAGTGGCGAAGGTCAATGCTATCTGCGTGGACAACGGCAAGGTCTATGCGGCCGGAGCGGAAAAAGTATCCGGCGGACGCTGGAAGGGAGTCCTCTGGATCGACGGCAAAGCACAGTATTTCACGGAAGAGGCCGGCACTGAAGTCTGCGGACTTTACGTTAAGGATGGAAAGTATGTCATCTCAGGGAACATGACCGAAACAGGTTCTGCCAGCGACATTTGCGTCTATGTCTGGACCAATGACGGTGCGACCAAGATTTCCTCCGGCGATGTGTGTCAGGGCACAGGTCTGTCTGTCGTAGGTAAGGATGTCTATGTATGTGGCAATCAGTTCATTGGCTATACAGAAGACTACGCGGAAATCTATAACGGACATCTCTGGAAAAACGGCGAACTTCAGACTCTGGAAGTAGAAGCCCAGGACTACTCGCTCTGGGGAGTGACTTTCGCATCAGTTCCGAAGAATAAGCCAGAATAATCACCGGACAATCAGTTGTACAGCTCAGGCCCAGCTATCTGCAGGACTTGAGCTGTTTTTCGATTTCCATACGCTCCGACTCCTTCATCGGAAGGGTCAATGCCTTTTGAAGGCAACTGGAAGCCTCATCCCCACGACCCACAGAAAGATAATAATGGCTAAGGGTCTTGTAAGTATTATAATATTCCGGATTCAGGGAAACATACAACTTCAATGAATCATCAGGAAATGGCAGTCCGAGATGGGCAGCTTTCTGAATCACATACGTCATGCGCTTAAACTCCAGGACATTCCTGAATGACTGAGAATGCACGAATGAATCCTCGGGAATTTCATCAGAAACAGACTCAATGCCAGAAGAAAAATCAGAATCGAATACCTTTTCCAAGTCATAGCAGACGAACTTTCCACACTGCCAAGGCGAAGTGGACACCCATATTTTCCTCTCCTCAGGGCGAAAAATCACAGAGTGCATCGCCAGCAGTTGATTGATAGCCAGTTCATTGCAATAACCTACAGACTTGCCGCCCTCACCTCGCATATCTCGTAAGATGCAGGCAGCCGAGGCTACTGAAACACGACCGGCAGAATCGAGAAGTTCCTCTACCCTGCGGAAACGATGCATGCTGTCCGACATACGGATATTCTCGACATTGGCAGGATCATCCTTGAAAAGGTCTGACTGATAATGGTTTGCACAAACGATTCTGGTTACTGAAGAATCAGATGCTGCCGGATCGTACAACGCCATTGAAGACGGAGTCTTTTCAATAATTGCCACCCTCCTGTCATTGACAGAACCCACCATTATCGACTCTGAAACGAAGGTGCTGTACTCCCCCGCGATTTTCCATGCCTCGTCAATGGTGGAGGCATATTGGAGTATTCGCTTGGTCAATATCGATATCGGAGTGGCGGACATCGTAGGCACCTCGAGTTTGGATGCATTGATGGTTACGGTCAGGCCCTCGGTGTTCATTCCGGAAAGGACTCCCAACATTCCCGGCCAGGTAACAGAGACATAAGTATAACCAGAGTCAGGTTTCTCAAAGAGTATCAGTTTGTTACGGGCAAAATCCTCACCCATGTAGAAGTCGAAGTTGCGTCCGATTATCATCGATGAATCCTCCGAATCCTTGCCCCAGGCGGCAAAAGAAGTGCATCCGACAAGCATGTAATCCTGCATGACGTGCCCGATGTCGTGGGCCGAATGGTACTGCATCTGCCGCTCGTAAGGATTTCCGAAATCGTCGAATTCATGTGTACATGAGGCAGACATTCCCTTAATCTCCTGACGATATTCCAGAGGGACGCTCTGCCCCAGACGCCTGTTGAAAATCGTGATAAAGTAATGCAGAAAATCGCGATAGCGCTTGCTGGGAACCATCTCGAAAAGTTTGTCAGTAAAAGCCTTTTCCTGTATATAAAGCAGGTCTGGAGCCAGCTTGCCGATTGCCTCTCCCCTCTCAAACGCGGAACCGGAAACCTTCATCTCCCAGAGCCCTTCCGCATTGATACGCAATGCATTGTCCTTCCATCTACGGAGGCTGTCGGACACGATTTCCGCATTCCCTTCCGTAGGCGAAAACTCCGGCTCATCAAGATCCGCAGTCGCATGAAGCGCCACACAGACAGTTGCAAGCACCAGGGCTACAGCCAGAATACAGGCAAGACCCCACAAGAGCAGTTTGAGAAAAAACTTGGCAAAACGTGACATAACTTCATCTAAAACTTCAATATATAGAATGTATTGGAAGTGACAGCATCATTGGAACGGACTGTCATCTTCAATCCGACCGTAGAGGCAATTGTTTCCATTCTTGAATGGGATATGAAATTCAGTTCGCCCTGAGTACGATTGAATGCAAGAATACGGGTGGAGAACACTTCGCTCAATGCTGTAACTTTCTGTCCCTTCGCATTTTCCGAATCAGAATCGCGCACCAGAATCATACCTCCCGGCAACAGTTTTTCAGCACATCTTCTTATCAATGCCTCCTGCGCCTGTGGATCGAGATAATGCAGCATATCGCTGATTACAAACGCATTGCTCTCAGGAAGTTCACATTCTGACGCATTGCCGCACCTGAACTCGAGATCCGGAAGATTCTTCAGAAGCCAGGAGTTCTGCGCAACTGCTATCTTGTCAGCATCATAGTCAATGCCGATAATCCGTCGCTCCGGGCAATACATGGAAAGCATGAAATCCATCTGTCCCATGCCGCAGCCTATATCGGTTATTCTGCCCTCTCTTGGAAGGACAGAGTGGAAGAACGAATAACTGTTCTCCATCTTGGTCTTGACCTTCACATACCACTCGGTCACAGGACCTTTGTATATATAGGAAGAGACCAGAGCCTTACGGAAATACGGATTCACAGGGCTGTCATACTTCCTGCACAATTCAGCATATTCCGCCTTCACCAACGACGAAATTCTAACCGTAAGTTCATGATATTCAGCACTTATAGTCGAAACAGGTGCCATAACCTCAGTTACAGCTATTCCTTCCGTCATATTAAATCCCTGATTCTTCGGAGCAATCCTCCAGTTGCCATAGAAGACCACAGGTATGACAGGAACTCCGACCTGCGATGCAAGATAGAAAGCACCCTTATGGAACCTCTTGATTTTGCCGTTCAGGGATCGTGTTCCCTCAGGGAAAACAGCAAGGCACCAGCCGTCTGCCACATCCACGCGCAATCTTTCAAGAGACTTCTCATAGCCTTCAGAACGGCTGTAATAGCCTAGGAATCTGGAAATCACCCCGAACAGTGGAGAAGTCAGCACCCAGTCGGCCACCATAAACTTCACCTTCGGGAAGGTCGCCAGAATCATTATTATGTCCAGAGAAGACTGATGATTTGCAACAATGACTCCCGCCTCGCCATTCCAGCTTCTGATTCGTTCTCCGTCAGGTCCGATACGCTTAGGATGAATGAATGCAGCATAGCCTACCAGAATACGGCATGCCCTGTGCAGCATCCAGCCGATTGCAGCCTGTCTTGAACTCTTCTTTGCTGGAACAAGCATGGCCACGAAACTAAGCAGCAGGATAAATGCACTGCCCAGCACAGGCGGTATGTAGAAAACGATATTGCGCAGAATAGCCCAAAGCGTGAACGGCGGACGTCCCTGCGAGGTAGGTTTCGTCACAAAAGCATTGAAAATCACCGGCTCTGCAGTATAGGCGACGAGAACTACGGCGAACATTCCGAGAATTGTTATAATCGCGATGGAATGAAGTGCCGGATGGCGGGCGAAGACCAGTGCTCCGATTCCCACTATCATTGTAAAGGCAGAGAAGAATATCGCCGTCTTGTGAGGGTCAAGTAACTTCTTGCCGGTCTTATACTTATAGAGAAGGCCCTCCATGATGAAGATACTGAAATCGTCTCCCATACCGAAAATGAAAGTGGACAGGATGATGTTCACTATATTGAACTGGACTCCCAGCATACCCATTATTCCCGTGATTATCACCCAGCTGATAGCCATAGGGAGGAAACTCAGCAAGGCCAGTTCCAGACGACCGTAAGAAAGCCAAAGAACGAAGAAAATCAGGAACGAGGATATGAAAAGTATCAGATAAAAGTCATTGTTGATACCCTCCGCAGCCTTTCCCGCAAAATATCCCTGATCGAAAATCACGACATCATGGTCATCCGCAAACCTCGCATACACTTCGTCAATGTTTTCCTTGTCCATTGTCACCTGAGTGATGAACATCTTCAAGTCATCGGAAGCGCCAACCCAGCTGGTAAATGCCTCAGGGACAGACTTGTCGCTGAAATAATCCAGAGGTTCATACTTCTTGGAGAGCCTTGCAAGTGCACCGTCGAATGCGTCTTCCCTGAATCCGTAACGAAGGGCGGCAGCCCTGACCTCAGCAGTCAGTTTTTCGACACGTTCATCGCTCCACCAGGCATTCCATTTGTCTATTCTTGCCTGCTGTTCCTCAGGACCGCAAATAAATGAGTCACCGTCTGAGAAACCCTCCACAAGGCCTTCAACTCGCATTGACTCAAGCTTTTGCGAAGTGTTTCCATAGATTTCGTATGCTTCTTCTGCAGTTCTGCCTACGCTTACGAACATGACTGTCTTCATGCTGTCCGCCGTTTCCGCTGTAAGTATCTGTTCGGCTTCCTTGAGTTTAGGCTCCCAGTAAGTCAGCCCCATCATATCACTCTCAAAGCCGACTTTTGTGGACATATAGACGCAAACAGCGGTCAGAACCACAAGCGCTCCTTTCAGCCACTTGTTCTTGTCATACGGATAAGAACTGATTTTCTCGATAACGCGGAGCACTCTCCCCTCTCGCAGATCCGCCTGTCCCACAAGGAATTGCGGAAGGAAGACAAGACAGAAAAGCATTGTCCCGACCAAGGTCAATGCTGCAAAGAGTCCGAAGTCCTGGAGAAGTCCTGACGAGGTGAAAAGCAATCCGGCAAACGCGCCGACAGTAGTCACACTTCCGATTATCAATGGATTACAAAGTTCATCAAGCAGCTGAGGTATGTCATGCACATAGTTCTGGTGAGCCAACAGATGAATGGAATAACTCAGGGCGATACCCATGATGGCAGCACCCGCACCCACGGCGATTCCCGAAATGCTTCCGCACAGCAGCCATGACATGGCCAGAGCGAAGATTGCTCCATATAGTACCGGACAGAGTATCAGGAAGATGGAACGCCTGCGCTTGAACACGGCAAGTATAAACAGGACAATGATAATCAGTGCAACAATAGAAGTGGAATAAGTATCGCGCTTAATCTGTCTCGCATTATAGACACTCATTACAGGGCCGCCGAAATAATGCATCCTGACCGTCGGAAATTCCTTAGACAATGTATCCAGGGCGGCATCTATAACATTGACAAGCTTGTCATTACGTCCTGTCTCTCCGGACGCGAAGGCTGGCTCAATAAATGACAACATAGTCTTTCCCCCGGGCGTGAAAACATGTCCGTCACGGATGACATAGTCTGTAGCGGGGTTGAGCCGGGAGGTTCTGGACATGACACTGCCTCCGATTGCCAACGGGTCAGCCATGATATAGTCTTTCATCGCAAATCCTGCCGGCGAAATCAGATTTATGTAATCATTCATTATCGCCGAATCCACAGTCTCAGGAGAATCCAGTTCAGAAAGACGCTCATAATCGGAGTCTTCCATAAATGACGGCAGATGGTCAAGCACGAAATTGATCATCCCTGCAGCATCAGCCTGACCGATGCTCCCTACATATTTGTCGATGATTTTGTCCTCTCCGCCAAGTATCTCCCCGAGCCTGTCCGAAGCGAGATAAAGGCTGTCAAGCGTCTCGGCTTCAGGCACTTCGGATGTATCCGCAGCATTGAACATGACGATAATCTTGTCGCTCACTTTCAGGTGAGAAAAGACATCAGCCATGTTGGCTGTGTTCTTGGACGACGGAAAGAATGATGTGATGTTTTCCTCGAATTGTATTCTGGAGGCCATCAGGACAAGCACGGCAATGCTGGCGAACAATGACGTCCAGAAAGCAGCCCGATGGTTTCTGAACCAATAATATAGTCTTATGAAAAATCTGGACATCTTACTGTGGATTTGATGGTCGGCGGAAAACCGAGAGCAGCAACATTGACACGACCCAACACAGAACAGCCAGCACTATTCCGAAAATGATACTTCCGAAAATATACTGGACCAGAATACCGCCGATGGACGTCATGTCGATCTGCTGGAACGAAATTATCACCGGCTGGCCCAGCAGTTTGCAACCAGTCCAATAACCGCCGAAAATAATGAACGGAATCAGAGGAGGAAGGCTGATATTTGCCGCCACCAATGTTATGACTTTGTTAAGTTTTAAGATGTGTGCCAATGCAAAAGCACAAATCATCTGATATCCCCAAATCGGCATCACCCCCATGAAAACGCCGAAACCGATAGCCGAAGCAATACGGGCATTGCTTTCAGGCGAATGTATTATATTCCTGTCAATGAAAGACTTGATGTTCTTCCACGAAAGTTTCCTGAAGAAGTTTACCGGCCATCTCCAGAGCAGGCAATACAGGACAAGAAGAGTATTCAGAATACTGATTTTGGTAAAGTCCCGGAATGGTCTGAAATGCGAAACCCGCTCTCCTTCAGGCGGATAATATACACGCACAGGAATATTCTTCACTGGAATATCCCGCCATGCCGTAAAGACAAGCATTTCCAGTTCGAATTCATATCCACCTGTCAGAAGATGCGATCCAAGTGAAATCTTGTCCAGCGGATAGGCCCTGAAACCGGACTGCGTATCTTCCAGACGGACACCCGTTTCAAGTCTGAACCAGAAATTCGAGAACCGGTTGGCAAAAGTGTTCTTGCCCGGCATACCATCGGCATTGAGGTTACGCGCACCCACCAGCAAAGTCCCGGGATTCTGCTCAATGGCATCCACAAACTTCGGTATATCAGACGGATAATGCTGCCCGTCAGAGTCCATTGTTATCGCATACCGGAATCCGAGTCTTTGCGCATAAGCCATACCGCACTGTAGCGCAACACCCTTCCCCTGGTTACGTTCCAGTGTCAATGACCTGATACGTTCTCCGAAAGAGCTGATTATCTGAGCGGTCCCGTCAGTGCAGCCGTCATTGACAACAATGACATCAGCGCAATACTCCAAGGTCTCATCAATGACAGCAGAAAGCGTCCCGGCATTGTTGTAGGTCGGGATTATCACGCAGCATCTCAAGGCCCTTAGCCTCTCAATGCAATTGTCGGTTTTGGCTTGAGTTCCGTCGTTCATCTGATTCTCAGTCAAAGTTTATGGTTTTTCTCAGTTTCATCGCCAGAAATGACGCAAATGGCTTTCCCGAAAGGAATTCAGCAGCTGAATTCATTGTATATGAATCTTTTGTCAATGTCATGTCGAAGAGTGTCATTCCGAAATATGTAGTCCCGATTACTCTCACTGTATCAACGGACTCGTTCCTTGCCACCATCAGACCGGAGAGTTCCCGTCTCCCGGCTTTCAGCACGAAATCATAGCAGTTCTCAGACATAGAGGCCTGATTTCCAACCGATTCCGACATTGACAATTCCACTGTTTCTACCGCTTCGGAAATAAGCAGCCGAGGCATACAGGCTCCCATTGTCAATGCTGCACTAGCGCACGTCAAAAACAGCAGCAGGTATCGTCTCATTGAATTTCTTTTCAGAAAAAACATATCCGGTATAGTCAGTTTCATTTTCGTACATGACCAGGCGGTTCACTGAGTAGTCTTTTTTGTCCAAATATATTTCCATCTTGAAGATATAGTTCCTGACTGTCCGACTCTGAGGCGTTATGGTAATCAGAAAGTCAGACTTGGACTCCATGACTACAGTCTTGAATCCCGAGCCCATGGCACTGAGATTTCCAGTCATGCAGGCAGCTATAAGCGAACTCATCTGATCCATCATAGGGTTTCCTTTGGCGCTTATGACATTGGCCTTGCCATTGCTGACCGTCTTTATCCGGTCACCGGCAATCGTGATGCGATATTTCGCAGGTGTCTGATAGTCAAGGCAGATACTATTCGGCTTCTGCCAGTAGAAGCGTCCCTCCGACTTCACGATGCGGCTGAAAACGCTGAGAAATTTTTCCTGGATGAATTTCGTCTGAATCGACGTAACAGCCGAAGTCCTGGTCATCAGTTCCTTACGGAATGCCTGCTCGTCTTTCACAGGTCCATATCCGGCGTTGTTGCCTGCCATCATTGACGTTACCGCCATCAGGCACGACAACAGAATTATTGCGATTTTTCTCATATAGTCAATCTATTAAGTGCATGGACAGCAACCTGCTAGCCGGCACTGGTTCTAAACTTACAAATATAGTGAAACGACTCCAAAGAATAAAATTCATGATGCCGAAATAAGACGGAAAACGTTCATGTATTTTGAGAGAAGTCAGTTTTGAGGAAGTGAAGTAAGCAAAAAAATCCGTAAACTAAGAAGCTGTTTTGAGATTATTGAAAATATTTGTTAAGCATAATCTATGTGAAGGCCAACTGGACAATAGCCTCGGCCGTGTCAGCCAGAAACTCTTAGTCGATGGTTAGGCGTATGAAGTTCTCCTACTAGGCGAACGAACGCTCCACTATCCATCGTTTGAGAAGTACGGGGAACTTAGTCGGGCACTCGTCAGGACGGAGAACTACTTCCACTATCCATCCGAACTTTTCGGACACCCATTCTCCAAGAGTCCCATGATATCCGCCGTCCGCCAATACCTTCGTAAGACGAGGAAACTTGTGATCAAACTTCTCAATCACATTCGGAGTTCCCTTGCTATCATGAATATTGACCTCATGAATCGCGACGGCCATTGGGAGACCAAGTGTGTCAACCACAATGCGCTTTTGACTTTCTTGTTCCCGTCAATGCCCTTGTAGGAAGGGTCAGCATAGTGGGAGGTCTTCATGCTTCTGGAGTCTATGATTCCCATGTGGGACTCTCGTTCCTACCCATGATTTTGCGAGCAAGGGAATGCAGAGAATCCATGATATCCTCAAACATGTGCCCTCCAGTTTCCACTTCCGGAAGTAGTAATAGACTGTCTGCCACGGGCCGAATTGTCTTGGAAGAAGTCGCCACTGACAACCTGTCTTATTGATGTAAGAAATAGCATTCATGATGGTTCGAAGAGAAATGTTTTCTTTTTCTTACTTGCGGATTGATGATTTTTTCAATATCTTGTTACTGCTTATCAGTAAGGTTGGTTGAGTAATCAGTAATCAGTATTCATAACGTAATCGATTACCTATCATTAAGTTACGAATGATTATTTAATTAACATGCTAATTTTCAATAAATTACGTGCCTCTATAATATTGTTTTTGATTCATTTCAAAGCAACTTCTAAGAAATGACTAATTCTTTTTCATAAAATGTATTATTAAATCTTCTCAAATGTTCTAATCAAGTGAATAACTGTACCCCCCATACACTAAACTCTGCTGGATTATCTACCTTGAACACTGGATATTCATCATTGGCTGATCTCAATTCGATGTAGTCTTCATCTTTGTGGGGCAGATCCAGGAACTTCATAGTAAAGCCACCATCCCATCAGGCAACCACTACCGAACTGTCATGTGATTCAACAACTCTGTCTACGATAACACGGTCACCATCAAACAGTCTAGCATCTTTCATCCTGTCCCCCTCAACGTCGCCATAGAAAAAGGCTTCTGGAGCCTGATATCGTCACTATTGAAGACCAGTGTCTCACGCCGATAGTCATCGGCTGGTGATGGGAATCCCGCCGCAATGCCAGCATATTAAAGCTCTAATTTAGTGTCGAAAACACCCCTGAGTATCTTAATGTTGCCCATTGTTCTTTGGTTTTCTTGTTCTTTTTTTACGCTTACTATTTGTAAATGCAATAACATCTTTGTTTATCTTGTTCACCTCTACAGGTTGAACAGAGTTCTCAGTTTTATTCGCTTTTCGTTTATATAAACTCCAGTAACGCTTTATAGTATTGCCTGTTAATGTGAGAAACAAAGTTATCACAATAGTAAGTATAGTTGTTAAGAAAAACATTCTCGTTTCTTGAAGGCTTCTGGCTTCTGGAAATTCTACATGAAAGTCAACATTAATGCCTGGATATGATTCTTTCTCTTTGAAAGTAATATATCTTCTACCAACCTCGACGGGTTTCGGACACATTTCAGAGAAATTAGCCGTGGCTCCAAAATTCATTTTAACCGTCGCAAGCCCTTTTCCTTGTGCTGTGATAAAGACATTTGTCTGCGATATATCCTCTAAAGCAAATAGACTTTTAATTGCAGTCAGGTCATTAAGGAGTTGAAATGAGCAATATTCCCAATTAGAGTTAGTACCTCCAAGAATAATGTTGGTTGTCGCATCATCCCTTTCTTTTGTATTTCGATTCTTGCCTTCGTTAAAATGGATTCTCCTTGAACCCATATCGAACGTGAATGTATTATCGCTATTTCCACCCAAATATGATTTTGCCATTCTTGATGTTTTATCACAAGTCTGACTAAACTCAAACAAGTAAATCGAGGATATAGAATCTGCACTGGGTAACTTCTTGTTAAGTACTCCAAATTTTACGGCAGCATCTCTAAGACTATCTACGATATGAATCTGCCATTCATGATCAACGAATAATTCTTTATCGAATATTCCCGAATCATATAAAGAGGTATCTCTAATAACCTTTACGCATGTATAAGAGGGATAAAGTTCATCTTCATCCATTACCTTTGAGTAGTCAAGATACACATCAATATCTACTTTGTCAATCCGATCACAGCCATATAGTTTTGCCAGATTGTAATGAAAGTGCTTTTCAGGTATCGTAGTCCATTTTCCATAAACCCAACATCCAAATAGGAAGAGAATAGTAAGGATAACAATACCCAGAAAGTTTATCCTAAGTCCTTTTGTACACCATCTTATGATTATATATACTATCGGTAATTGATTATTCATGCTATTTACTTGGATTAATAGTTTCTATTACAGTTATTTCTAAAGTATCACTAACCTTCTGATTCTCAGGACAAAGTGAGCCACCAATAACAAGTATTGCCTTATTATTGCCTTTCTCTCCATTAACCTTATCCTCTGCATCGTACTTAACACACTTATACAAGCCTCTCATAACATCAGCATCGGGAGAAGTTGATAGTTTGACCTCTACTGCTTTTTTGAGCCATCATTCAGTACAAAATACACATCCAACCTGTCGCCTGACAATAGAATATGCTACATCTTACGTTCTTTGATGCCTTTAATTCCTATTGCTTCTGGATGGTTATAGATATATTCTTTGAGCTTCTTGTGTCCTTCTCCTTCACCATCAGCACAATAGAACTTGTCAGAACGTATTGCAGCCTCACTAGCCTTGGTGTCGATTGTAGATGGCGTTAATTCCAATACCGACAACACCAAATCCCAATCTTCATACTCTATAGCTTCCTTATTAAGACTCAAGACAAAGATTTTCTTCTCGTCATTGGTCATATCGTCATAAGAGGTATAAACATAACTAAAGCATGGTGAAGGTAGTATGGCAAACTTTGACTTTATAAGAGCATTAAGAGTTGGTATCTTCTCCGGGGATAACTCTTCAAGTCTCTTAAGTACATCATCATTGTTTCCAAGTTGTTTGCCAATTCCAGAACACCTGTCATATCCAAGTTCTTTCGTCAAATTATCGTATATCTGTATAGTTTGACCTTGCTTTGCCCATCTAATCAGAATTGGGATAATCTTTTTAACGAGTTCGCTTGACTTTTCTGAATGCACAACATCTTCTATTATATGCCCATAACCTTTTGGGGAGAACATGCTTTCGATATAACCAAGTAATTCCGTATTCTTATAATTGGGAGTCAAAATGCTGCCGCCGCCATTAAATCCCTGCTCTCGCAATATAGCATCACAAGTTCATGACCACTATATTCATCCCTATATTCCAAATTTATATGTAGGATCGTGTGATGGTGTCACCTGCCAATATTCATCATCTTTTCTGTCGCAATTCTCAGCAACGACCTGAGTTTTGAAACGAACACGGCGTTCATCTGAGACATATAGGTAGACATAATCCCTGACACTCATTTTGAAGCTTCTCCTAACTTTCCAGTTGACAAAGCCTAGTTCAAACAGTGCTTCTGCATGATGGCATTTGTCTCTATTGGCGAATACTAACCAGTTCTTTTCTTCTACCATACCTTTATTTTTTAATCAATATTCCAATAAGCGTCCGGATCTCCATCAAAAACAATATCAATGTCCTGGTCGCTCCATCCTTCTACAACCTGAGCATAAGAGCCGTTGTAGTGACTATAAGTCCTTTCTTCTTCATTTATATATTGGAGCCGTCAGAGTATTCATCTTCTATTTCTGGAAGTCCTATGTCAAATGGAAAGAATTCTAACTTACTCGCTTATATGTTTCCTTTCTCGTTGTTACAGATGATTGAATTGCATTCTTTTTCAAAAGACTCGTCATCATCAAAGTAGACAAGAACGTCATCCCATGTTTTTTTCCAGCAAACTGCGTTATACCTGTTGGATGGATGAAATCCTCTTCCTTTATCTGACTCCTTACTTTCATAAGCAGACAGTCATATATAACGCTAGGTTCATATGATTCTTTAATTGCCAGTGTATAACCATTCTGAGGTACTGCTATAGCCTCGTATTCAAATGGAACTTTTAACTTGGAGAACAAAACAAGCCCAACTTTGTTATCAGTGTTTTGTAAAAAAGCCCAACCATTATCAAGAACATAGAAGTCTTGATATAATGATTTTGAAATTACCATCTTCCGAATAGCAAGCCTAAATCCTGCATCTTCTGCATCAAACAACTTAATATATGCTTTATGACTCGTTTTTCTTACGCTGTCTATCTCATAAAGCATTTGGCCTTTCTTATTATAGACATAATTTCGTTCACTATTACAAGGAAAATCGTTGTCGTCCTTGACAATGCTCCGGGACACCGGGCTAAAAGACTGCTTGCACTGCACGAACTGTGAAAAAAGAGAGGACTGCATATTATCCTTCTGCCTCCATATTCGCTGCACCTTAATATTGCCGAAATCCTTTGGCGTATGCTCAAAGGAAAATGGGTTCAACCACGCGACTATCTCACTGCGGACACACACTTTTATGCCGCCAAACGAGCGTTGGCGACTATGGGTGACGGACTGATAATTAACTTTACAAATCATGTAGCTTAATTATGTTGACAAACTTATTCCATAAAGCTATAGCATCCATCGTTAATTCATACTAATCAATTATTGTTGTTTGCCAAAAGATTTTCCCATATTAAAAACAATAACTAGTAAAGAGCCGATAGCACTTAGAATAAAAACCCCTAATTCTGATGTAATGTCTATTCCCGAAGGCTTTTTTATATGGGAATTCACAACATCTTCCGCATAATCTATGCCCCTATTTGATAATGAATATGCCTTCAGAGATCCGTTTTTGGCAATGAACATCTCAGAATGATCTAACAGTGTGTTCAATTCTTCTTGTTTAGGCATTTCACAGCCAAGATCAACCAATCTGTCATGTATTGCCGTTGCGAATACTTCTTTTTTCATCTTTGTCAATTCGGTAACGTAGTACACAAAGAGGACACTCTTTTTAGCCGGGGTATATTCATTTAGTTTAACCTTTTTAGCATAATCTTGTACAGAAGTTACTACTAATTCATCATTTTCAAAAAGAAAAGTGGAGGCAATTAAGGTGACAGAAATCAAAAAAAGAAAAAACCAAAGAGCAGTAGTCAGGACTTTATCCATAACGAGCCTTTTCTTTTGAAAATGGATTTTACTAATTATATCTTTATCAAAATTTTCCCATAATTCGTCTTTCTTGCTCTGCGTAAGTACGAATGGTGTTTTCTTCATTCTAGGATTTCTGTCGGATCCAGAGAACACACCACTAGTAACTTTCTGGAACCATTCAGGATTCGTTTCAAGAATTCGCTTTACTTGTTCCGTTTTTATCGGCGCATAATTATCCTTGTCTGCTCCTGGATTTCTCTGGAAGAAAGACTCATATTGGTCTTGGATCCTATCTGCAATTATTTCAGGAATCATATCTTTCCGCAGATGAGCAACCTCTGTGACATAGAATAATATGTACGCAACTTTCTCTTTTTCGCTCCTTCTCTGAAACTCGATTGAATCAAAAAAGTTATCAGAAGTCAGTATTAATTCACCTTGTTTAATCATATAGTCTTATATAAAGCAATACTTCGGTAAATTTTTACCGTTACACATACATTTTTGTTCCGGCATAAGCCGGGATGAAACTTGAAGATCTTTGAAAATTTTGTCAACACAAATCACTCAAAATCAGGCAAAAAAGCTAAAATAAATATAACCAAATTGCTGGTTATTAGCAACTTAAAGCGCTCAAATCCAAGCACTAATAGTGAATATCAGCATCCTTAACCAATACAAATCAGAGTGCAAAGAAGCACTTGATTGCACCGCAAATTTAAGCAAATGTTTCGAGAAAGTATTTATGAATACTATGCAATTGTACATGAGTGTCCCCAATAGGATTAATTTCCTCCAATTGGGACGATACGGGAAGTTCTCAGAACAAACGTACCGCAACAATTTTGAAAAGGATGACTTTGATTGGTTTACTTTCAAGTCTTATCTTGCATCCAGGATACTCTCAGGTAAGCGCAGAGCAATAGCGATTGCTCCCAGTTATATTACCAACGTGAATTTAACATATTTTTGTATAATTAACTCATTGCTGTCCGGTAAAAGTTTCGGACGATTATTATAAAGTTTAACAAGTTTAACAAATTTAGTTCGGTTGAATCATCAAGTTCATTGACAATATTGCAGTTAGGTTTTGCAAAGAGGTCTCTGAGATGGTTTGTGTCTGTAAGTGAGATACTTACAATCTGCAATATCTCGTAAATTGGCCGTTCAACATTCATCTTCTTCTGTACAATGGCCATCATGCAATAGGCAATTATTGCTGAGTAAATCTGTATGCGGACTGCATTTTCAGACGTGCCCCAGAACTTTTTTATCTTCAGATGTTGCTTAATCCATTTGAAGAAAAGCTCGATTTGCCATCTGTTGTGATATAGTTCAGCAACCATAATAGGGCTGACAGTCAGAGCATTGGTAAAGAATATAAACTTCTTCTTGCTGTCCTTATCAAAGTAGATTACTCTACGGATCTTGTCAGGATACTTCTCCATTGTCAGTTGACCTGCCATATAGCCGATGGCATCTGACTGGATGCCTGATTCGGGTGGGAATCGGCGCTTACACTTCATTGGTTTGAAGTCGTTGAAGCCCCTGTCGAAGATGTAGAATGAGTTCTCTTCATATGGAATGACATCCATTGCTTTTGTATCATGAACCCTTGCCGGTGTAATGTGAAAGAACGTAAGAATCTGAGTCTCCAGATTATACAGAGTATGCATCTTGATTCCGCCTTTTCTCTTTCTGAACAAGGCCCATTCAAAGGTGCTTAGACATAAGTCAACTGTCGTAGAATCAAATGCATAGACGTCTCCGTCCAGTTTGAAGATGTCAACGATCCTGCATCGCTGAGCCTCCGAGATGACTTTGTAGGCAAACTCCTCGAAAATGCGATAATCACGCTTCGTGTTGGCATCTGCAAGAGTACTCTTGGCTGCATGTCTACCAAATCCAAGGTGATACGCCTTCGACGCGTGAGTCTGGGTTGCAAGGACGACGTCTCTCAGACTTTCACGGTTGGAGAGTTGTCCAAACATCAGGACAGCAAGTTAATTCCAACACGTAAACTGTTTGACGTAACGGTTTCCATCGTATTTGTTTGCTATTCTGAGGAATACATCCTTGTCGATGAAGTCTAAGAGCTGCGCGAACACGTATTTTCCTTTATGCATATGCCATCCTACGTTAGTCTGGCAAAGATAATTTCAAATCGGCGCGCACTAAAAACCTTTGTAACTACCTAACTTCCAATATTTTCAAAGAACGTTTATGATTTTTTTACCGGAGACTAATGGTAATCTATTTGAAATTTTTGATATGTTTCGTTTGTAGTTTTTGTGGTATTTTATTTTTAGTTTTTGTGGTATTTTAGCCTTGATTTTGTGGTGTTATTAGGTGTTCTTGCGCCATAGTGTTTGGGTATTTTGTTTGGCAAACGTTTTGGTGTGTTTTGCGGCACTATGATTATCTTGCGTTTGCGTACATACACATAATAATGATTGACCTTACAAAACAAGATAACCATAATTGCAATCCATAAATATCAATAATCCTTAAGATGATGCAGGTTATTTTCTGAAGGTTGCTTAACTTTGCAGTTCGTAAAAACAATAAGCAATGAAAATAGAGCTCGACGTTCACACTCATACAGTGGCCTCAGGCCACGCATACAGCACGATTCAGGAAACCGCACAGGCTGCCGCTGAAAAAGGACTGAAAATATTGGGCATCACGGAACACGGCCCGAGTATTCCCGGCACATGCCACCCGCTGTATTTCAGAAACTTGCATTGTGTCCCGCGCGAGATGTACGGTGTCCACCTGATGCTTGGTGCCGAGCTCAACATCCTAAATACAAAGGGAGACATTGACCTTGACGAATTTCATTGGCGTATGCTCGACATCCGCATCGCCGGCATCCACAGCCTCTGCTGGGAAGGAGGCACGAAAGAGGAGAACACCGAGGGTGTTGTCAATGCCATGAGAAATCCTTTTGTCCAGATTATCAGCCACCCGGGAGACGGAGTTGCAGAACTGGATTTCGAAAGACTGGTCCAGGTATCCAAGGAGACCCGTACAATATTGGAAGTCAATAACCACACATTGGCTCCTGCCCGCCATAAGGCTTCATTTGCCGTGCCGAACAATCTGGAAATCCTTAGACTCGCCAAACGATATGAAGTGCCGGTTATTCTCGGCAGCGATGCACATGTTTCTACCATGGTTGCAAAATATGATTATCTGAAACCGCTCCTCGCTGAAACCGAATTCCCTGAAGATCTGATACTTAACACAAGTACAGAACGCTTCCTGGGATATCTCAAGAAAATCTAGGGGAACTATATACGTGATGGCAACGAGAAGCCTTGTTTCAAGGACAAACAATACAGTGGCTTATAAGAAATAAGGGGCGAAATTCCGTAATAATGTAAAATGTTACGGACATTACAAACATTCTCCGTAACTTTTAACTCGAATTGTTCTTTATTCTCAATAAGTCGTTGTACCTTTACACGCAAATAGGAGTAACATGGATAGAAGTACAATCATTGACATGCTACAACAGCGAGGCGGGTTCATCACTACAGGCGAAGTGAAAAGCCGTGATGAATATGAACAGCTTCGCCGTGCGACAGAAGACGGAACGCTTGTGCGGCTTCGCAATGGTGTTTATGTGGAAATGTCAGCATTGGCAAATAACATGATAGATGTGGAGCGTATAGTTCCGCATGGAGTGCTTTGCCTATACAGTGCTTTTGCTCATTATGGACTTTCCACACAAGTGCCTTCCGCTACTTGCATTGCCATTGAAGCCAAGCGAAAGGTGCGCTTGCCTGATTATCCTCCCATTGACCTCTATTATTGGAAAAAGGAGAATTTGGAGTTTGGTATAATCAAAAAGTGCATATCGGGATATGACGTACTCATTACAGATATGGAGCGAACTGTCTGTGATGCTGTAAAGTATCGAAACAAGATAGGACTTGACGTTTGCGGTGAAGTGATAGACAACTATCTCAAAAAAGAAAACCGCAATATATCGCTACTCCATGAATACGCCCAAAAACTAAGGGTAAAAAACATATTGACAACATATTTGGAGACAAGACTATGACCAAAAATATAGGGAAGTCCATTAGGACACGTTTGCTGAACCTCTCCAAAAATGAGAAGCAAGAATATATGAAAGTGTTGGTGAGATACTTGCATGAACGCTTACTATTCCGTATCTCCGCAAGTCCTTATAAGAGCCACTTTCTGTTGAAAGGAAGTTCGTTGTTGTTCGCCTTAGATGGTTTCAAAGCTCGTCCGACCATTGACATTGACCTGTTGGGAGAGCGCATCAGTAATGACAGGGAAAACCTAAAAGAGGTATTCCAAAAAGTATGTGCCATTGAATGTGAAGACGATGGAGTTACTTTCGATACTCACTCGCTTGAATTGGAGCCAATAGCCGTTGAAAAGAAATACCCAGGTACTTGTGTAAAAGTGGTAGCTCACTTAGATACGATAGTACAACAGGTATCTGTTGACATAGGCTTTGGTGATGTGGTAACCCCTTATCCTTTGTCTTTGGACTATCCATTGCTGTTGCCAGATGTCCCTGCCGTGGAATTGTATGCATATTCATTGGAAACGCTGATTGCGGAAAAGTTTCATGCAATGGTTGACCGTGACGAAAGCAATAGTCGTATGAAGGATTTCTTTGATGTGTACCAGTTGTTCACCAACCATGAGATTGACAGAGAACTCCTTGCGGAAGCTATTGTCAGCACATTCAAGAACAGAAACACTCCTTACCGAGAAAACCTTTCTCTTTTCACGGAAAAGTTTGCTTCGGATGCCACACGCAATATTTGGTGGAAGGCTTTCTTGAAAAAGATACGTTGGAAAGAACAGATTGACTTCTCCGTTGTGATGAAGTGCATCAAAGATAACCTACAAGAATATTGGAGAAAAGATACTTTAGGGTGATAGCAAAAGGGTGCATTCGTATGTGAAACGCACCCTTTTCCCCTTTGTTTGAATTGGCAAATTTAAGGAAGATGAGCCACGTGCAATCTTGATAGTTATTGCCGACAGGTATATTGTTTCCAAAACAAAAACAGCTATAAGTTCAATCCCGCAAGCCATCGATTCGCAGAGCGGCTCACTTCGCAAAGCTGTATGTCACAAATATATAAAAATTTGAAAACATAAAATCCATCTCGGCAAAAAGTCTCAAATAATGCCAACGTGTTTCTAATCAATGCAATTTAAAAACATATGTAATAGTTCCTTGTTGGAGTAAAGGTGCGTCATCATCGGAATTGAAGCGTGTTGCAAGCGCAGCTTTTCTAGCTGAACGCCATAGTTCGGAATTATTAACGGTAGTTCCCCCTGCCCCTGGTTCTACTTTTACGACGTCCCCATATTTGTCAACCCATATAGACACAACAACAGTCCCAGACTCTTTGACATTGTATTCCGGTTTTGCAATTGTCCCCATAACAGTTCGCCCTTCCAGAATGATACCGTTTGATGAAGAGACCTCTACCATTGGCGACAAATTGTTCTTGCACTCAAATTCATATCCGGAATATACGATAAAAGACGTGCTGCCTTTTTCATAATAGCTCAGATTTTCATTATCTTCCATCCGAAACCTAATCTCCGTGCATTTAAATTTAGGATCATATATCCCTTCTCTCGCGTCTTTGATATTGACTACTTGATCTCCAAACCGAAACGAAGTCGTGCTTTTGACAATGATATTGCACGGCCAGTTCTCTCTCCGTATATCCGAATAATTATATTTGACGGACTGAATGACAAGAGTGTCAGACTGAACAGGAGGCTGTAATTGTCCATGGGCGACAACGCTTAAGCATAAAGCAACAATAACCAAATAAAACTTTTTCATCTCATGCAAGTTTAATGTTCGATAGAATATACCAAAAATAACTAAAATAATCTGTATTTCCGCTAAAGTCTCAAGGGCAAAGTGAAACCGGACTAAAGCCTGTGACGTCAGCTGTCTTTCCTCTTTACCAGGCCCATATGGAAAGACTTACATAGGAAGCGACCTGTCATAATGGTAGCCGGCAGCGTCCAGAAGATCGAGCAGTCTGGAAACCAGGGCGGATTCGCCAGGAAGACGGTCATGGAGAAGGATTACGGAACCAGGCTTAAGCTGGCGTATGATTCTGTCCAGAACCAGATTTCGCGATTTGTCATCCTGACGGTAATCCCTTGTATCGAAACTGCGTATGGACCAGCCGACAGTTTCCAGGCCAAGTTTCTTGACCGCATAGGCTATTGTCGGATTCACGACGCCGAAAGGGGGACGGAAGAGGCGGACATCCCTACCGGACAATCTGTCCAAGATAGACTTGCACTCAGCAATATCATTGACCATAAGCCTTTTGGAATAGAAAGGAAAGGTATTGGCATGGCTGAAAGTATGAATTCCGACTGAGTGACCCTCGGCCAGAATACGCCCAAGCAAAGGCTCCTGTCCGGACACATTTTTACCGATGATAAAGAACGTGGCCACCGCACGCCTAGCCTTGAGCACATTCAGAACAGCCTCAGTTTCAGCGCCTGCAGGCCCGTCATCGAAAGTCAGATGGACGACCTTGTCGGCTGTTTTCGCACGGCAAAACGCCTTGAGATACACACCGGATCTTATACTTGCAGACGCCCACACGAGGAATGCAAGAATCAGAATACAGGTCAATGTCAGAAGTACGGGGAACATAACTAGTCCGCCTCCGCGCGCAAAAGAATCATCTGCCCATCGGCATTGACATCATCCTTCACGAGGATGCACGTTCCAGGATGGAGTGAAGCATTGGAAAGAAGGAATCTGGACATTACTACCGGCAGCATCGTCATGAATGCGCCAACTTCATGTATATAGCTGCTGCACAAGACATTGACAACTTGAGAAGCCGCACAGGCATTGACAAAATCATTGACAGGGACTGATGATGGAGCGATTCCGAGGAGACGGTATGAAGTAGTTTCAGGACGCACTCCCGACACTACAAACGAACTCGCGCCCTCGCCCAACGGCATTGACTTATAGATTCCCAAATCGCGTCTGAGCCTGTCAACGGTCTCCGTTACTTCATCGAAGGAGCCGACAAGGACAGACTTCGACGGGTCATCGGAAAGCAACATCGATGCATCTGTCAATGCCGCTGACAATCCGGCCCCGCGCTGCACGTAAGTCATGTTGTATGCACGGATTTTTCTTATCAATGCTATATAACCTGAGGCTGTATTGAAGGTAGATTGCATGAAAGGCGACGGATTCAGAAGGTCCGGCATATCCAGCATATTGTCAGCGAATGAGATAGTGTCCTTCATGAATCCCATTCCGGTAAATGTCACGATACCAGCGACATCAGATGAGTCAATGCCTTCCAGTGACTTGAGTCCGCAGCAGACAGCCATCTTCAGCAGTCGTCCCATCCTTCTTCGCAGATTGGCCTCCTTGATAACAGGCTTATAGTCAGGTTCTTCTGCCATTATCGGAGATTCCGGAGCATTAACGGAATCATATCCATCGCCGCTGATGACATTGAAAGAAGACAGCCAACAAGGGACAGGCGGTATGATAATTTGACTACTCATCTTCTGAAAGGGTTGAAAATACCAGGGATACACAATTGCCGCTGAAACCGAACGCGGAACTCAGCACATGGCGCGGAGATATTTTGTCTCCGTAATATGGAACGAGTCCGGTCTCAGGTATCGGAGTCACTTCACGCCAAGATTTCATAAAAGAGAAGTCATCATCTGCCAATGCCTTACAGCACAATGCCGCCTCAATTCCTTCTGACGCGCCCAAAGTATGGCCGAAGTAAGGCTTCATGGAACTGAACGGAGGGACCTGGCCTCCGAACACGCGCAGCATCGCGTTGCTCTCCGCAAGGTCATTGATTTCGGTTCCTGTGCCATGAGTATTGACAAAACCTATATCTGACGGAGTCAGACCGGCCTTTTCGATTGCAGAAGACATTGACAATCCCGGCCCTGTGCCTTCTGGTGTGCTTGCTGTCTGATGATAAGCCTCATTTGCATTGCCCCAGCCTGTAAGTCGGCACATCGCACCGTCACTGACTGCGGAAAGAACAAGATAACCTGCACCTTCGCCGAGATTAAGCCCGGCACGCGAAGCATCGAAAGGACGACAGATTTCCGAGTCAAGGATACGGAGGGAGTTGAAGCCGTTCAATGTAAAACTGCACAACGCATCTGCTCCGCCTGCTATCACAATGTCCGCAATTCCGGCCTCGATGAGACGTGCACCATACATGATGGCGTTACCCGCAGCAGAACAGGCTGTACTGATAGTAGTTACAAATGAAAATTCAGGCAAAAGGCTTCTGCAGAACGCGGCCATGGCATCGGTCACAGCCCCGGGTGAATGCATGCGGAGGTAATCCAGATCCCCATTTTCAGGGTCCTGACGATGAGCTTTCCAGAACACCTCGCTGAGGTCCATTCCACCGACAGACGTTCCGTTGATGAACGCAATGCGGGGACTGTCCCCGAACAAATGTCCGGATTTCACACTCTTCACGGCCTCGGACAATGCGCACAAGCCCAGCAGCGCTGTCCTGCTGATAACGATTTCCGATGCTATGCCAAGTTGTGACTTAAGTTCAGCATCAGATGCAGAGACCTCAGCCACAGGCAGTCCAAGAGAAGTTTCGAATCGCTTTGCCGCACCATGATGCAAGTTGCCTGAAGACACATAGTTCTTCACGCATCCTATCGAAGTTCCGGCAGCAGAAACGACTCCCGCGCCATTGACATATATCCCCCGCCAGGACATCTTACTTCCGGTTTGCCGTGATATAGTCAGCCATTGTCTTGACTGAATGGAACACCTGCTTTCCCTCAGCAGGATTCTTCAGCTTGATGCCGTATTCCTTGTCCAGAAGAAGGATAATCTCCAGCGCATCAATCGAATCCAGACCAAGGCCTTCATCTCCGAAAAGAGGAGCCTCCGGATCAATGTCTTCTGGTTTCACTTCTTCAAGGTTAAGCGCGTCAATGAGCTGCGCTTTCAGTTTTTCTATGAGTTCTTCCATTTTATTCCATTGTTTCAGTTCTTGCCGGCCACAGCAAGTTTTCAGTTTCTTACCCGCAAGCCGACCAAAGTTCAAATTTAGCGAAATATTCTCCATTCAGAAAATCAAGATGCCCGATGATGCAATATCGCAGGTCGGATGCCCCTGACATCAATGAAGCATAATGTTTCAGATCCGACATCGTCCTGTCATCAGACCAGAACCACGTATTTTCCCCCTTGATATGATACCTGATAGAGATTTCCCCTGCCACGACATTCGGAAGCGTATAGACGAACACTGCCGGACTCGATGCCGCATCTCCTTCTTTGTCAATGATTTGCTGATGTTTCATATCAGTATCAAGGCAGCCGTACTTGCCGGACAGGACCATTCCGCATTCCTCTTCGCCGAATTCTATCCCGTCCAGCAGCCAGGCAGCTGCTACATATCCGAGTTTGCACAAGTCGTCCATCTTGTAGAACTTCATATTGTTCTCCCCTCTCGACTTGAATGCTTCTCTTATGAAAGTTCCGAAATCGGCAGACTTATCCGTAAAAACTGCACTGTCATCGACAAGAACCTCTCCTGCATTGACCTCTACTGTTCTGAATCTCTGCATTTTGCGCGGACTGGCTTCGCGAAGGCACGGTACCGGTCCCGCTTCAGGAGACGATGTGAGCAGTACTGCTGCATTGGTTCCGCCGAAACCGGATGCAGTCTTGAGACAATGATTGATTTTGCCGGCAGGGCTTGACAGGACCAAATTCTTCGTTATCAATCTGTTGGATGCGCACACACTGAGCGGCACACTGACTCCGGACTTTTCATATCCCTTGGTCCCGGCGATTATGCCCTCCTGGATTTCCGCTGCCGCAATTATGGTTTCAATGACACCGGATGCTCCCATCGTATGTCCGAAATAAGGCTTCAGACTCTGAACCGGAACATCCTGGACGCCGGCAAGACAGGCGGCCTTGGACTCCATCTCGTCATTATATGCGGTAGCCGTTCCATGCATCTGCAGAAGGTCGATTCCTGCAGCATTGACCCCGGCCTCCTTCATTGCATTGCGCATGGCGAAAAACAGCCCGTCACCGGTCCTGGACGGCCCTGAAATATGATTCGCGTCGTCCGAAACCGAACCTCCGTCTATGCTCACATATCCCGATTCAGAATCAAGACCGCAACTCCACATGACCGGATTCGATGTCAATGCCATTGCTCCGGCGGCTTCTCCGAGATTCAGTCCGCACCTGGATTCGTCATAAGGACGGCAGAAATCCGGACTCAGTGATTTGAATGAAGCGAATCCGCTGGTAATGAATCGATTCTGCGTATCAGCCCCGACTATGATAACCATGTCGTAATCCCCGACAAGCAACATTCTTCGCGCGGCCACCATGGCGGAAACGCCTGAAATACAAGCATTTGAGATTATGCGGATGTCGGACTCCTGGACTCCGGAAAACTCTGAAATGCACCTTGTCATCGACGAAAACAGGACCTTGTCGTCATCTGACGGGATGAAAGGGCCTGATTCGCAACGGCCCTCAAGAGCCGAGATATTGCCCTTCGCCGTGGCTACCACGATACCGGTGCGACCATTTCCGAGAGCAGTTTGCAGTTCCTGCGGAAGGCTCCGGATCAATGACTTAAGGCAGCCGCATGTAAGGATTTCGGTGCGGGTCAATGACATGGCTCGTTCCCCAAGGCGTTCTCTGACATTGACATATACCTCTTCCGGAATTATTCCGGCCATCAGGGCAGATTGGGTGATTCTGGAACCGGAAGTCCGTGCCACTCCTGTCTCACCTTTCAGAATGGCTGAGAAGTTCTTCCCGACGCCTTCGCCGAGCGGCGTAATCATCGATGTCCCGGCTATATATACTTTTCCGTGAAACATATTTCAAGAACATTTTACCAGACTGTGTCCGTATCCGAGGCCGTCAGTGATACTTTCCACCTTCAGGCCGGCTTCATTGATCATAAGTTCCAGACGCTCACTGAAGAACATCTTGCTGTTTCCGTTTGCCATTGCCGTGAAATAGACGCTGGTCTGTGCAAGGTCGAAAGATGCCGTATCGAAGTGCTGCCTGTCCCATAAAGTCTCCATAATGAACACTTTAGCTCCAGATTTGAGGGAGGAGGCCACCCTTCTGAGGATGCTCACGACCTGTTCTTCTGAAAAACAGTCCAGAAACTGGCTCATCCACACGACATCGAAGCCGCCAGGGATTTCGGTGTCTTCTTTAAGGAGATCGCCCGGATAAGTATGAATTCGTCCGGCACCGGGCTTTCCTGATATATTATTCTGGAGAAGTCCTATTTGCTGAGGCAGGTCCATCACGGTAACATTGACCTCAGGATATTTCTCTACGCATTTCAGCGCGAATCTTCCGGTATTTCCGCCGATGTCGAGGACTGACTTGACATTGTCTTCGAAAACCAGAGGCATCGCCTGCTCGAATGAATTGTCCGAATAGAAATGGTCGAACCCGAACCAGCTTTTCTGTACCTGCTCCGGCAGAGAGGACAATCCCTCATAAAGAGTCGGCCAGTTGCCAAGTTCCTTGAGGCCGGCAGGGCGTCCCTCTCGAAGAGCCTCGTCCAGATGGAAAAGCCCCTTGTAATTCACGTCATGGTTGAAGTCAATGTCGGCACGCACCATAGGATCGTTCAGGAGAAACCACCCTATCTTGCTGACAGTAAATCTCTTGTCATTCAGAAATACAGTTCCGGCGGTCAAAGAGGACTCCAGAAGGACAGCGACGGCATACACCGACAATCCTGTCTTTTCCGATATTTCTTCGACTGTCATTCCGGCAGGCGTCTTTCTACCAGCCTCTTCGAGCATACCGAAAATGCCGTACTTTACCATCAGGCGGCCTACCTGAAACACTATCGGCGCGAAGGCTATCTTGTGTGCCTCGCGCTGCGCATCCTGTGCTGACATTCTGCACCCTTTGTACTTCGGATCCATATTTTAGGTTCTTAAATTCCAGAAATCATAATAATTGTACCACTGCTCGGGATGAAGTCTCAGTTCATTTTCCAGAGAGACTGTAAACTGCTCCACAATGGCATCTTCCACGCCTCTGCGTCCGGATGGAACATCAGCCTTCACAAATTTGAAGCTGTATGTCCTATGTGCCTCACGTACAGCATAATAGAAGATTACCGGCACATGGATTCTCGCAGCGATATGGAACGGGCCGAACGGGAGACGGATATCTCTTCCCAGCATCTTTCCATCTAGAAGTTTCTCTTCATTGACATATCTGTCCGCCATGAAACAGACAAGCTCACCTCGGCTGAGAGCCTCCGTTATCATGAAGACGTGGGCAATGTTATCCTTATTCACAGGTATGATTTTGAATGCTGCGTCAGGGTCCTGATTCTTGGCCAGGACTTCCTTGATGTCAGCATGTTCATTGTCATACATTACCAGATTCAGTTTTGCTCTGAATTCCTTAAAGAATGGCTCCCCTGCCGCCCAGTTTCCGAAATGTGCACCCATGACTATGGCCCCGTCCCCGGCCAATACCGAATCGCGCATAAGTTCGAGATTCTCAAACTCAAACCGGAATCTGTCCTGAAGGCCGGCGGAAATGGCGAATCTGTCAATGATGGACTGGCCGAAAGAGTAATAGTTCTTCCAGATGAAAACGGCAGACTTCAATACGCCGTATCCCAGAACTTTTCTGGCATAATGCCATATATCTACAGTGGAACGAGGTGTCGCCGGGATGAAATAAAAGGACACAAAGAAAAGAAGGACATAGGCTGTTCCCAGTCCGCAATGCTTTATCAGAAATATGAAGATTGCGTAACCAGTCTTTCCTCCTCTGGATTTACCCTGCCAGCCTCTTGCCATATTACATATTCAAGTTTAGCAAGCTATACCATTACTTGCAGATATCCAATCTTTCACAGAGAAAGTCATAGAAATCGGCAAAAGTCTTGACTGATGCGAAATCTTCTTTTTTCATGACATAGCCGAAATTCTTTTCCACAAGCACGACAACATCTACTATATCCAGGCTGTCGAGATCCAAGACTCCCATCAGTGATGCATCCGGCTGCATGTCAGCCACATCCGCCTCAAACTCTTCAGACAACACTTCATTGACTTTATTTATAAGTTCTTCTCTGGTCATTGATTCAATTCTTAAAGTCCGCGAATTTAGTCATTTCTCGCGTCTTTTCAAAGAAGGCCGTACCAGCAAGCATATTAAGTAACCTTCAAAAAAAATAACCTGGCTCATCTTAAGGGATCTTTACCAAAAGGCACTTTCCGAAAAAATGTGAGCCTGTTCGCGGGAAATGTATTAACTTTGTAATGCACATAAGTTTGCAGGCATGAATTTGTTTAGACGACAGACAATGACATTGAAAAATTTCATCTTGACAGCATTCCTTGCGGTCATGACCGCATGCAATCCCGGCGTGTTCGTAAATGACATCGGGCCTTCGGCCAAGGAACTGACTTTCAGTGCGGCTGGAGAGACCAAGGAAATCAGATTCAACAGCAGCGACTGGGGAATCATCGAATTGAGAGCCGGAATGAATGTATTGAACGTGACTGTCTATCCCGACAATGACGAGCCGTTCACGACGACCTTTCCGAAACTTTACGGCACCGGCAGGATTATAGTAGATTTCGGAGACGGAAGCGAGTGGAAAATCGTCAGACCGACTGGAAAATCCATGGTCATCACTTCTGGAAGAAACAACATGTCCTACTACCGGTGTTTCTCCATAATATTGTCCAACAATGTGAGCCAGGAGTCAATCGATATTCTCCAAAAGTCAGGTTCCCAGGATTCTGACGATACAGGTCCAGTCTCTATCGGGCTTAATGATGACCAGGACAATGACCAGACACCTTTCGGTAATATTCATCAGATATGAAAAGGCAAAGAATAACTGTGTGGCTTCTTGCTGTCTTTGTCGGTATGTCCGTCTCGGCATCTCCGGCCTTCGGGCATGACGGATATGACGATAAAAAGGTTACTCACCATGTCGGCCTGGACGTCAGGGGTTCGTGGCTGGTTCCGACGCATCAGTTTTTCAGCGGAGAAAACAAATTGGGCAAACCTCTGGACAAAGCCGTCTCCGCACACCTGCAGTATTCGTTTTCTTTTCCGGAGGCGAGTGTCTTCGGACAGATTTATCCTACTGCATATCAGGGAGTCGGAGTAGCATGGAACACCTTCTTCGACCCCGAGGAAATGGGGTCACCGGCTGCCGTCTATGTTTTTCAGGGCGCCCAAATAGCAAAGATCGGAAGGAAGATTTCGCTGGATTATGAGTGGAATTTCGGCGTATCTGCAGGCTGGCATCCATATCGCGAAAATCTCGACGGAAGCGGAAGGGAAAATGTCGCCAATCAAGTTGTCGGATCCAAGGTCAATGCCTATATCAATGCGGGGCTCATGGTTTCATGGAGGCCCACACCGGCATTGACCATCAACGGTGGCATTGACCTGAGCCATTTTTCTAACGGCAACACGGTTTATCCGAACGGCGGCGTTAATCTTCTGGGCGCGAGAATCGGCGCAGCCTACAGCTTTGGTGCCGAGAAAGTCAGGGAGCCGTCGCTGGACAATCATGCCCTCTTTTGCTCCAATGATTTCATGACCGGACTGAAAAACCGGGAGATGGAAAGGTCAGATTTCAGCAAAGATTTCAAGCATAGGTTTTCGGTAGATATAACCGTATTCGGCGCCGGAAGGGCAAAGGGAATAAAGAGAGACAATGAGAGCTTTATCTGCAAGGGCAGATTCGGCATTCTCGGCATCAATGTCAATCCGTTATACCGCGTCAACAAGTTCCTCCAGGCCGGTTTTTCCGTGGACGTGCAATATGATGAAAGTGCCAATATCCAGAACCACGTAGCCGGTACGGTGGCCACTGACACGGGCTACGAACTCAGATTCTATCGTCCACCATTGAAAGAACAGCTTGCAGCAGGCCTGTCGCTTCGCGCCGAGCTGACGATGCCTATTTTCACTGTCAATGTCGGTATCGGCCACAATGTCATATACAAAGGCGACGACCTGGCCGGTTGGTACCAGATCGTCGCTCTTAAAGCAAGCCTTACAAGTCATATTTTCCTGCATATCGGCTACAAACTCAACAAGTTCCATGATCCGAACAATCTGATGTTAGGTGTCGGCTTCAAGTTCGGAGGCAGCCGGAAGATTTGATGTCATTTGAGTTTCACCATGACCAGACGACTCCTTTCGAGTTCGACGGGATGACTTGAGAACATTGAATGATTCTATTTCTTCAGAACCGGCAGTTCCAGATATGAAACTGCAGATTTGACTGTAATTTCTGAGGTTTTGTAGGCATCAGCTGTCGCTGTATTCTGGTTCTCGACCCATGTCTGAGGGTTCATAGCAATCAGCGGGAACCAGCTTCCCTGCACCTGCACCATAACCTGATGTCCGGGCATGAAGATGTGGTCAATGTCGCACATCGGAAATTCCACTCTGACTGTTTTTCCGGATTTCACAGGTTCTCCCTTGTCGAATCCTCCGCGATATCTTACAGGCATAACATCGCCTCTTACAAGCATCTGATAGCCGTCCGGACGGACGTCAATGAGTTTCACGATAATATCCGCGTCCGCGAGCTTTTCCGCACCGTCAACGCTCATTTCAATGACAACGTTTACTGGTCCCGCAAGATGCAGTTCTTCTGTCAATGTCTCCGCGCGATATGTCAAAACGTCTTTTCTTTCAGATGCAAAGGTCTGGTCTGCAGCCATATACGCACGGTCTCGGCTTGTAGCCTTGCTATTCATATATGGTACCGGATTCTGCGGGTCTGATGTGATTCTGCGGCTGCCTTTCTGAGGTTTGCCTCTGCCTTCCATTACGAGTCCGCCGTTTCCGGAGAGATACAATTTACAGAATTTCATATCTTTAGGCGGCCAGACATCGTATGAGCCGGTAAGTGTGGCAGCATTGACCCCGACCATTTTTGACTTCATTGTCTCTGATGATGGAAGGACATTGACCTTGGCCGGTGCTTTTCCTTTTCCTTCGAGGTAGTAGGCAAAGAACGGGTATTCGATGCAGTCCTGGTACCATGCGCCTGATGCTTCGCCGAAGTATGCCTCCGACAGGTGATTGATGGTTCTGTTGTTCCATCCGCCGTGGTACCATGGGCCGGCTGCGAGGTACAATTCGCTTTCCGGGGACAGTTCTTTCATCTTGTAATATGTTCTGAACGCGCCATAGCAGTCCTCGGCATCGTAGAATCCGCCGGTGACGAGCATAGGGATTTTTATGTCAATGAGGTGCAGGCTAGGGTCTCTGTCGATCCAAAACTGGTCGCGGTCAGGGTGTTTCATCATGTCTGACCAGAATCTCAGGCTGTCTCCGAAGAAGGCTGAGAGTTCGTCCATCGGCTTGCCTCTGAAGTACTCGTAGATGTCTTCCTTGATTTTTACGAGGTTTGACATGCCTACAGCAGAAGGTTTCCTGAATTCTCTATAGAAACCGCCACCGAACCTGTAACTGTCTGTCAGACAGAGCGCTCCGTTGTGATGTGCATCGTCTCCCATGTACCAGTCAGTAGCCGGTGCCTGTGGTGATACGGCCTTGATGGCAGGATGCTTTGCCAATGTTGCCATCGTGGTATAGAATCCGCCATAGGAAACGCCTTTCACGCCGACGATTCCAGTGTTTTTGGTGTTTGCGAGCAGCCATTCAACGCTGTCATATACGTCAGTGGCGTCGTCTGTCTGCACTTTTCCGTCCACAACGACTGTGTCTGCCGCCCCATCGACTCCGGATATGTATGGTCTCATGTTTTCGTAAGTGCCTGTGCTCAGGAATTTACCTCTAACATTCTGCACGACAATGATATATCCGTCCGCAACATAGTTTGCCATATCGCCGGTCAGTCCGCTGTAATACACGCCTCGAATTTTTCCGTTCTCTGTTTCACCCGGTTTCAGTCCATATGGTTTCCGCGAATACGGTGTCAATGTCAGCATGATCGGAGACTTCTGTTTCCCGATTCTACTCAGGAATTCGTCCGTCGGTTCGTATATCGCAGTATAGATTTTTTCTCCGTCCCTAACTTCGACCATGACTTCCCTCTTGGTATAGTTTTCATTAAGCCATGAGTCATTTACAACCCGTCCGTTCTGGGCCGATGCGATGGTAGTGCCCATCAATAGTGCCTGCACAATGGTCAGAGAAGCTGCAATCTTAAGTTTTGTCTTCATCATCTAGTGTTTTTAGTTCTGTTTTACAGAGTTTGCGTCCTATGAACGCTGTCTTTCCGCCCCGGCCGGGCGAAACAGAATGTAAAGTTAGGACAAGAAACGGAGAGGCGCAAGAAAGTCAACAACAATCCACTTGGACGGAAAGCCTGATGCTAACAATCAACTGTTCATCACTACGCATACATCCGATTAGATTGATTATTCTGAGGAATAATGACATTGTGGATATTATCGACGTACTTGGCAAGTGGAACCAGATAAAGTTCAAATACTGACAGCTGCTCATCGAACGGAGCCTCATTGACAACGATTTCCTTCGTAATGTCTCCATTCTCACAGACATAGCTCAGGATAGTCATCAAGAACTCTTCCTGTTCAGAGTTGAGGTCGGCTCCTGAAATAAACTCCCCGAATTTCTTCACAGCTTCTTTTCTGTCAATGCCGATGAGGGATCGGATAAAGGCGCCGACGTTGGCTCCGCAAGTCATTTCAGACGTAAACCTGTCGTAGTCCTCCTTGGTTCCAAGCTCCTCCCATAGGATTCTCTCAAGTTCCTTCACATCATCGGAAGAAAGCTGCTCAATGTTGTATATCTTGTCAAGTACGGGCAAGTGTCTGTTGTTGGCAAGAAAGTCAATGACTTTTTGTTTGTAGCTTACTCTCGTCATAACTCCCGTACTCTCACCATCGTAGCTGATAACATCATCGATGTCCACAATGAACTATTTGCCCTTCTCGCCGATGAGGAACTTCATCAAGTCTCTCAAATCAGTCCTTACCTTCTCCATCCATAGAAGATTGCCGTTCTCCCATGCAACGGGAGACAGCACTTCCTTGATGGTTCCCATTTTAGCTTGAATCTGAGGAATTGACGCCTTCTCTTGGAGTTTGTCGGCGATGAGTTGTACTCTCTGTATGCACTTGTCAGCATTGACATCCTCAGAGATGTAGCTGAGTTCTATTGTCAATGTTAGCACGTCAAACTTCTTCGCACTTTCATCAAGCGTATTTTTCGGAAGAAGCGGAGAAATGTCCGATTTGAGTGTCAGGACATCGACATCAGAGATGTATGTCCAAGAATCAGCCTCTTTGAAATGGCTCACGGATTCCCACTTGGCTCGTACTGAGATATGATTGTCAGACAGAGCACATACTTGCTCTCTAAGAAGGTGCTTGAGATCGTCGTGAAGCTGCTTCTCATACGGAATCTCTTGATGCTTCTGATGCTGAAGATGGAACGCAATGTCTGTCCGGAGACAGAAAATACGTTCTGTCAATGATTGTATAGATACCGCTTCCTTTCCGTTAGGGTTCTTTTCGAAGTATTCAAAATTTCTGCACCAATCGAAGATGTAAAAGCAGTCCTTATCCTTACCTTCTCCGTAGATGTCGGGGCTTAGTCTTGTACCTCTTCCTATCATCTGCATAAACTTGATTTTGCTCTTGACGATTTTGAAGAAGACAAGGTTCAGCACGTCGGGAATATCGATACCCGTATCAAGCATATCCACACTCACAGCAATCTGCGGATCTCCGTCTCTAATCTCAAACTTATCGATAAGGTCTTGCGAATATGTCACATAATTATCGATGAGAGCACAGAATTCCGAGCCATACTCAGGATAGAGTATGTGAAATCTTTTGACGATAAGTTCTGCGTGACGATGATTGTAGGCGAAGATGATAGACTTTCCTATACGCTCCCCGCTTTGAACTTTCAGTCCGTTTTCCATCAGGTCTTGGAGGACGGCATCGATGGTATCTTCATTAAAGATATAACTGAATATCTCATTGTTGGCTATATCCCTATGGTACTGCTCAGAGTTCAGGTCGAGAGCCTTACGGGTTTGCTCATACTCCCATACGGCTTCCATCTGCTTCTTCTCCGCCTCAGACAGATTGCTATACTTGATTCCTTCTTTCAAGATGAGGGAACCGCGCTTGAAGCCGTGATAGTTGACGAGGTATCCGTCAGATACGGCATCCTCAAGTTCGTAAGCATAGTTAGGCTCTCCCTGCTCCATCTCAAAAATATCGTAAGTGCTCTTGTCCACCTCATCACGAGGCGTGGCCGTAAGTCCAAGCATCAATGCGTCGAAGTAGTTGAAGATAGCTCCATACTTGCCGAAAATGCTTCGATGAGCCTCGTCAATAATAATCAGGTCAAACCTACCGACAGAGAACGGCTTGTCCTCAGTGTCGATGTAGTTAATCATTGTCTGATAGGTTGAGAATATGATACGGGCATTGGTGTCCCTGTCAGAGTTTCCATCATTCAGGACACAAGTCGTTGCATTAGGTAGGAGCTTGACAAAGTTCTTGTGAGCTTGGCTGACAAGACTGGTCCTGTCAGCAAGAAAGAGCACGTTCTTTACCCATCCGTTTCTCTGAAGAACATCGACAAAGGAGATGGCCACTCTCGTCTTTCCCGTGCCCGTAGCCATGACAAGCAATCCTTTGCGGTGCTTGCTGTTATAGTGTTCGCAGACAGCCTTGATAGCCATCTTCTGATAGGGCCTGTCCGTAATGTTGTCTTTGACGGAGAAATCCGTAATATCTTGCCTTCCGCGCTGTTGAATAAGCAGTTCCAAGTCATTGGCAGTATGGAATCCGTAAAGTCTGCGTGGAGGATAGCCAAGCCCGTCAATGATGTTGGTTTCAAAGCCGTTGGTGTAGTATATCACTGGACGAACCCCATACTGACTCTCAAGACAATCAGCATAGAGTTCAGCCTGATGCTTGCCCTTAATCGGGGATATAGATGATTTCTTGGCTTCGATGACGGCAAGCGGAAGTCCGTTGGAACCGAAGAGGACATAGTCCGCGTAGCCCACATCGTGGGTATTAGGCATTCCATGAACCTCCACCTCAATGCAGGCCTTAAGTGGCTGAACTGCTCCTTTTGTTGTCAGAACATCCCATCCCGCTTCTTTGAGCATCAGGTCGATGAACATCTTCCTTGTCTCTGCCTCAGAGATGTCGCAAGCCACAGCCTCGACGGGATTGGTAGATGCAACTGCTTCAGCTGATGCTGACTCGATGATGGAATCAGTAGGCTTCACCTCAACGGATGAAGGGACAATGACAGGAACCTCAACATTATTAGGTATAAGAGTCTTGTCAAAAGGCTTAACCTCAGATACTACTCTAAGTTTCAAGAGGATTGCTCCAACTACATTGTAGATATTGAGAAGGGTGAAAAAGGCTTCCTTCTTGGACACATTACCAGTGTGAGCTCCGCTGTTGCCGACTTTCCTGACATAGTGCACAGCCATCATCACCCTATCGTCGTTGATGAATTCTTTGAAAGGTTCTCCGTCAACGAGTTCGAAAAGGGATGCCCTTTCGGGAACATCTATTTTCTTCATAAAGTAAAGAGCTCTGACTATGTACTCCAACGCCCTACGGGCATTGACGGCACAAATGTCGGGATGGCTTATCTGATTCTCCTCAGCTGCCGAGCAGTATCGGTATAAGTCATTAAGTCCCAAATCTTTTATGTAGTCGAAATTTCTCATACTAACCGAAATACTTGTCCATCGTGTAGTCAAAGAGTTTTTGACTCTCTGCGATGGAGCGGTTTATGGATTGTTTCTGTGATTCTATCGCTTGAATCTTCTGTGCGAAGGAATCTTGCAACCCCTTCGGTGGAACTATAACCATTATGTTTCCAAGTTGCCTAAGATATATTCCTTTTTGAGCAACACCCTTAGCCTCGTTTTCAAAAACCATCCTCAACATAATCATCTGATACATTAAGAATAAGTTATTTGTCGTATCGTTAGGTTTAAGAATTGCTACGCTACGTTGAAAGACAATGTTCTTGCTTGAATCAAAAAGGCAACAACGTCCAATCGTTCCAACAATTGTAAGAAGAATATCGCCTTTTTTCACATTCGTTCTTTTGTTTTCTAAAGAGAATTCATCCTTGCTCAAATACCTCGGTTCTTCTAAAGACAATACTCCATCTTTTATGTTTTTCGAACTAAGCATCAAGTAATCGCTCTTTTTCCCTCCTTTTGGCGGGTTGTGAGAACCATCGGAAATGGACACACAAATACTGCTCAACTTTTCCATATTCCATCCTCTCTCGTCTGTTTGGGGATTGCCGAACATATCGTAGAAGATAGACTGAGTTAAGTTGTCGAGTTCCTTGAGCTGCTGCTTTTGCTTGTCGATGATTCCTGTCAGCAAGTCAAGCTCCGCTACAATACGCTTCTGCTCCTGAAGAGGAGGAACGGGAACTATTACATCACGTACTACTTTGCTGTTTAGATTATTCACAACACCACCAACAGCTAATCTCTTGAACTCTCTATACATATTGGGACTTCCAAGCAAATAGTACAGAAATGACTTGTCGAATGTGTCGTTTTCATCGTGAATCACCAACCATCCGTCGTGAATACATCCATCAATATTCAGAATATACGGCTTTCCAAAACTCATTGAATTGGATAAGATAAAGTCGCCTTTATGAACAAACCTTGTCTTTTTTAGCCCTTCAGGCTTAATTTTCTCTTTTGTGGAAGAAATATATGCTGAATTCAAGTTCCAAATGCAACGGAATTCATATTAATAATTTGTTTAAATTTTTCGTTTGGTGTGAGGTATCCAAGTCTTTTACGAGGT
>ENA-UERK01000295-UERK01000295.1-human-gut-metagenome-genome-assembly--contig:-NODE-295-length-45918-cov-11.544033_pt1 | contig 45918 bp, 30 predicted proteins | sample MGYA00242957_ERZ507957 | MGnify/ENA primary metagenome ERZ507957 (study PRJEB26167, sample SAMN06115538) | human gut metagenome | host: Homo sapiens | place: China:Heilongjiang | collected 2015-11-06...
TTCTTCCTTCTCCGGTGTACATTGTGGCTGTCTCGCATTCTCTGACTTAGGCAGATTAAAATTCTCTCCCACATCCAGTCCACATTTCTTCTTAATCTGTGCAATATACAACGAAGAAACCTTAAGTCCAGTCTGTTCCAGTACATAAGCCTTTATCTGCTCATAAGTTGCCTTTCCTTTGAACTCTGATAAATCCATATCCTCCAACGAGAAGTCAACCTTCACTTTCCTGCTGTCGAACATTCCCTTGGAAAGAAGAACAACCGTCTCCACATGTGTTGTATGCCCGAACTGATCCACCGGCCGCACCTTCCGCAGCTCATAGCCACCCTCGCACAGAATCTTCAGATCCCTCGCGAGCGTTGCCGGGTCGCAACTGACATACACAATCCGTTCCGGCTTCATGCGAAGCATCGTCTCCAGGCACTTCTCATCGCATCCCTTCCGGGGCGGATCGACAACGATCACATCCGGATGAAGCATGTCCGCATCCGGCTTCCGGCTCTCCTTTTCGTAGAACTCCGGAAGAACCTCCTCCGCCTTTCCCACGAAAAACGAGGCGTTGGTAATACCGTTTAATGCCGCGTTGCTTCTCGCGTCTTCAATCGCCTGCGGCACGATCTCCACGCCGTAGACCTTCCCTGCCTTCTGTGCGAGAAACAGGGAAATGGTTCCAATGCCACAGTAGAGATCCCAGACGGTCTCCCTGCCGGTCAGACCCGCGTAGGAGAGTGCCAGACTGTACAGCTTCTCCGTCTGTACCGGGTTTACCTGGTAGAAAGACTGCGGGGAAATGTGATAGGCGATTGCCGTATCTGTCAACACAAAGTCATGGTCACAGTCGCGCAGATGAATCTGATCCGTAATATAATCCGATCCCCAGATGGTCCGAGTCTCCTCCCCTAATATCACATTCGTATTCTTCCGGTTGATATTCACGGAAATGCTGGTCATGCCGTCCATTTTACACAACACATCCACCAGTTTCTTCTCCTGCGGAAGCGTCTCTCCGTTAATGACCAGACAGACCATCAGCTCTTTTGAGGTGAAGCCATAGCGGATCAGCACATGGCGCACCAGCCCCCGCCCTGTCGTCTCATCATACGGACGGACCCCATTCTCACGCATATAGGAAAGCACCGCTCCAAGGATCTGCTCATTCTGCGTAACGCCCAGCTTACAATCCTCTACCGGGATAATGTTGTGCGTGCGCGCCGCGTAAAATCCTGCTACGGGCTGACCGTCTTTGTTCACGCCAATCGGAAACTGCGCCTTATTGCGATAGCGGTATGGCTGCTCCATCCCCACAATCTCCTCCATTACAGAATCAATGAGTTCCGGTGCAAAGCCTCCGATGCGGATCAGATTGCCGCGCACCTTTTTCTGCTTATAGCAAAGCTGCTGCCCATAGTCCATCGCCTGGATCTGGCAGCCGCCACAGCGCGCATATAGCGGACACTCCGGCTGCACACGGTACGGCGACGGTTCTAAAATCTCCTGCACCCTGGCATAGCCGTAGTTCTTCTTGAGCTTCGTGATGCCGGCACGGATCGTATCCCCGATCACAGCATCTTTCACGAAAAAGGTCATTCCCTCGTATTTTCCGATGCCCTCTCCGTCAACGCCCATATCTTCGATCTTTAACTCAATACTGTCGTTTTTCTTCATATCCTGTGATATACCTATGACTCTCTTCCTGATCTGCGGATATTGCTCTCCAGCAGGCGGTTATATCCCTGCCACTCCAGATTGTTCTCCGGAACACTTGCAAAAATCTCCCGTATTGTCTCCATCTTGGCGTCAATATTGTCCGCAAAACTGAGTGCCAGTGCTTCCGCAAGTGCCGGTTTCTTCGGCGAACCGTATTCCAATTCTCCGTGGTGTGCCAAAATGCAGTGCTTCAACTCATTGGCGATTCCCTTCGGGAATCCCGGAATCGTGCGGATCCGCTCTCCGATCATCTCGGCACCGATCATGATATGCCCTAAAAGCTGTCCCTCATCCGTGTAATCGTTCTCCGGGAACGTCGAGAGCTCCTCCAGCTTTCCGATATCATGGAAAATTGCCGCAGACACGATCAGATCGCGGTTTAAGATCGGATAAGTTTCCGCAAAATAATCACAGTTCTTCGTCACAGAAAGCGTATGCTCCAGCAGTCCGCCCACAAATCCGTGATGCACGCTCTTTGCTGCGGAATGGAACTTGAACCGTTTTTCAAAATCCTTATCTTCGACAAAAAAGCTCTCCAGAAGCTTTTTTAAATACGGATGCTTCACGGAAGCAATCAGTCCCAGAAGCTCTGTATACATCCCGTCGATGTCCTTTTTGGATACCGGCAGATAATCCTTCGGATCGTATTCCCCTTCCTGCACCTTGCGCACACGCTTTACGTTGAGCTGGAGATTTCCCTGAAAACTTGTGATGTCTCCCATGACTGCGATGTAGTCTAACGAATCAAACTCATCGATTCCAACCGAGCCCGGCTCCCAGATCTTGGCGTCCAGCGTACCGGTCTTATCCTGCAGGATCAGATTATCATAAGGCTTTCCCGCCTTTGTCAGCGCTGACTGCTTTACCTTGCATAAATAGATTTCGTTGATTCTCTCGCCCTCACGCAGGCTCTCAATATACTTCATTTCTGACCTCATTTCCATAATATGGCGGTGCCACAAGGCACCGCCTTCTGTTACTATCCTCTACTTTAACACTCCGACCTGTACCGTGCAGGTGATCTCCTCATACTTTTCAGCGCCCTGCCGCTGTACAACGATCTCCACCTCGTCGCCCGGTTCCAATGCCAGAAGCTTGCTCTCATAACTGTCCACCGTGTAGACAGCCTCTCCGCCCATCTCTGTAATGACATCACCGCTCTGCAGCCCCGCCGCCAGTGCCGGTGAATCCATCTTGACATCCTTGATATATGCGCCCTTTGGAATATCGTATTCCTTGGCGGTTGCCGCTGATACCGTCGTCAACTCCAGACCAATATACGGAATATCCTGATTGTTGGACAGTTTTTCGATCAGCTGCTTTAACTCGGAGATCGAAATCGCTGTCAGCGTCGTCTGATCCTCCTCATTGCCATAATCCTGCATGACCAGACCAACCACCTCGCCGTTCACGTTGATGATGACACCGCTGCCGCTGCTGCTGCCAACAATATCCGTCGTAAAGACGGTATAATTATTATCAATCGTGGAAATCACATTATTGGTGGATGTGATGTTGCCCGTGAGGATCGAGTAGTTCGTTCCAAGCGGACTTCCCACCGCAATGACCATGGTTCCCTGCATCGTCGTCAATGAATTCCCAAGCTTCGCCACCGAGATCGCATTCATGGTATCCGTATCCACCTGCTCCTTCGGTACCGAGAGCACCGCAATCCCCGTATTGCCATCGTAATGCTTCATGGATGCCTCCACCGTCACGTCATTGATAAATGTAACGTAGACTTCCTGTGCATCCGAGATGACCTTGCGCTCCGTTAAGATCAGCAGTTCCTGACCGTTGTCTGCAATGATAATGCCGGATGCCTGTCCTCTGCTCTCGTAGGAATTGTTGAACCAGTCCGTATCACTCTTGACCCCCGTCACTGTCACGACAAAGCGGTTGGCTTCTCTTCCCACCGCATACAGCTTGTTCTGCACGTTCTGTACATCCGCAATCTCAAGCTCCTCGGGCTGCTGTACCGGCGGTTCCTCGGAAGGCGCCTGCGGTTCCTCGGATGCCTCCGTCTCTTCGGATGTCTCTGTCTCCTCGGTCTGCTCCGTCTCCGTAACCGAATCCTGCGGAATGGTGACCACCGGTTCCTCCTTGGGGTAAAACAGTGATTCAAACTTAGGCTGAAAATATGCAAAAACCAGACTTGCTATGATTCCAAAAACGACTGCCATCAGGGCGATAAAACCTGCCTGCATCAGCAATCGCTTCTTATTGACCGGCTTTTCTTTGATTTTTTCGTTAATAAAAGAAAACTGATCGTTATCCTTTTGCTGCATGATTTCCTCTTTTCTGCATGTATTTACACACGAATTTCTGAAAACCGTACCAGTAATCATTATAAAATGAATCACATACGCTTGCAATAGGATTCTACAATTCTTTTCAGGTTCCGCTTTCCAAGACTCCCGGAATCATATATAATAAGAAGGACATAACCATGTGACAATCAAATCAAAGGAACTGCTATGAACGAAAAAGTATTACACACCTTAGAATATAACAAGATTCTCGATCAACTGACCGAATATGCTTTCAGCGCTGACGCCAAGTCGCGCTGTCAGAAGCTGCGCCCGATCACCGACCGCGCGCAGATCGAACAGCTGCAGCAGCAGACATCGGATGCCTTAAGCCGGCTGTTCAAATACGGCTCCCTGTCCTTTTCTGGAGTTACGGACATCCGCGATTCGCTAAAGCGCTTAGAGATCGGCGGCGCCTTAAGCGCCATCGAACTGCTGCGCGTCTGCTCCCTCTTAGAGTCCGCGAAACGCGCGAAGGCTTTTGCCAGATCACAGGACGACAACGATCAGCCGGACGATTCCCTGACCAGCCTTTTTGCCGGCATCGAGCCTCTCACGCCGCTGTGTGACGAGATCCGGCGCTGTATTCTCTCCGAGGACGAGATTGCCGACGACGCCAGCAGCACGCTGCACTCGATCCGGCGCTCCATGCGCGGAATGAACGATAAGATCCGCGCACAGATGAACTCCATGATCAACAACACCACGACCAGAAGCTATCTGCAGGACACCGTCATTACCATGCGCGACGGGCGCTACTGTCTCCCGGTCAAAGCGGAAGCAAAGTCTCTCGTTCCCGGCATGATCCATGACCAGTCCTCCACCGGTTCCACACTTTTCATCGAGCCGATGGCTGTCGTCAATCTGAACAACGAATACAAAGAGCTGCAGCTCCGTGAGCAGGAGGAGATCGAGGTCATCCTTGCCGGCTTAAGCAATCTGACCGCCTCCTACGCCACACAGCTGCTCGCCGACTATGAACTTCTGACCGAGCTGGACTTTATTTTTGCCAGAGCAGCTTTCGCGCAGACATACAACGGGGTCGCCCCGCTTTTTAATGATGACGGGCGGATTCACATCCGCAAAGGACGCCACCCGTTACTCGATCCGAAAAAGGTCGTTCCGATCGACGTGCGGCTCGGCGAGGATTTTCGCCTGCTGATCGTGACCGGTCCGAACACCGGCGGCAAGACGGTCTCCTTAAAAACCGTCGGTCTGCTGACGCTGATGGGACAGTCCGGCCTGCATATTCCGGCGTCCGAGCGCTCGGAACTTGGTATTTTTGACGAAGTGTTCGCTGACATCGGGGACGAGCAGAGTATCGAGCAGTCGCTCAGTACGTTCTCCTCCCACATGGTCAACATCATCCGTATCTTAGAGCAGGTCAATGACCGTTCTCTGGTACTTTTCGATGAGCTCTGCGCCGGAACCGATCCGACCGAGGGCGCTGCGCTTGCGATCTCCATTCTCTCGAAGCTCCACCTTTACGGAGCACGCATTATGGCTACGACGCATTACAGCGAGCTCAAGGTCTATGCCCTCTCCACACCGGGTGTGGAAAATGCCTGCTGTGAGTTCGACGTAGCGACGTTAAGTCCGACCTACCGCCTCTTAATCGGTATTCCGGGCAAGAGCAACGCGTTTGCCATCTCCGAGAAGCTCGGTCTTCCGTCGGACCTCATTACCGACGCCAAGGGGCGCATCAGCAAGAGTGAGGGCGATTTTGAAGACCTGATCGCAGATCTTGAGAAGAGCCGCAGCACGATCGAGCGGGAGCAGTTAGAGATCAACCAGTACAAAGCCGAGATCGAGTCCTTAAAAGAAAAGCTGGAGCAGAAGCAGGAGCGCCTGGATTCCAGCCGCGACAAGATTCTGCGCGAGGCAAACGAGCAGGCATACAATATCTTAAAAGAAGCCAAGGACGTCGCCGATGAGACGATCCGCAATTTCAACAAATACGGCAAGGCGGGCGCACCGGTCAGCGAGATGGAAAAAGAACGTACCAAGCTGCGCGGCAAGATGGACAAAGCCGCACAGAAGATGTCCGAGCAGAAAAAAGCTTCCGTACCGAACCACAACGTTCCGAAGAAGCTGCGCATCGGCGACAGCGTCAAAGTCATCAGCATGAACTTAAAGGGCACCGTTCATTCCCTTCCGAATGCCAGGGGCGACCTGTATGTGCAGATGGGAATTCTGCGCTCTCTGGTCAACATCAACGACCTGATCCTTCTGGAAGAGGATGCCGCACCGGGCACCAAGAAGTTCCAGAAGACCAGTGCCGGCAAGATCAAGATGAGCAAATCCGCCTCCGTCTCCACAGAGATCAACCTCATCGGCAAGACGACCGACGAGGCCATTCCGCTTCTTGACAAGTATCTGGACGACGCTTATCTGGCGCATCTGCCGTCCGTGCGCATTGTCCACGGAAAAGGCACGGGCGCACTCCGCAACGCGGTACAGGCTCATTTAAAGCGCTTAAAATATGTCAAATCATTCCACCTCGGCGAGTTCGGCGAGGGCGATGCCGGCGTCACGATTGCCGAGTTTAAGGACTGATATTTAAAATAAAAATGAGGAGATGATGATATGGCAGCAAAACAGAAAATTCTCATCGTAGATGATGACAATAATATCGCAGAACTGATTTCCCTGTATCTCACAAAGGAATGTTTCGATACCCGGATCGTCAATGACGGCGAGGAAGCCATGATCGCTTTTGATCAGTACAATCCGAATCTGATCCTGCTCGATCTGATGCTTCCCGGCATGGACGGCTATCAGGTCTGCCGTGAGATCCGTGCGAAGGCAAATGTTCCGATCATTATGCTGTCAGCCAAAGGCGAGATTTTTGACAAGGTACTCGGTCTGGAGCTCGGCGCGGACGATTACATGATGAAGCCGTTCGACTCCAAGGAGCTTGTTGCGCGCGTCAAGGCAGTGCTGCGCCGCTATCAGCCGGCAAAGCAGGAAGAACCCGCCGCAGAGTTAAAATGTGTCAAGTACACGGATCTGGTGGTCAATCTCTCGAACTACTCCGTCATCTACATGGGGCAGGCCGTCGATATGCCGCCAAAGGAACTGGAGCTTTTATATTTTCTTGCGGCTTCGCCGAATCAGGTTTTTACAAGAGAGCAGCTATTAGACCACATCTGGGGTTATGAATACATCGGCGACACGCGTACTGTGGATGTTCACGTGAAGCGTCTCCGCGAAAAGATCAAGGACCACGCCAACTGGAGCCTCGCAACGGTCTGGGGCATTGGCTATAAATTCGAGGTTCGTGACCTATGAAACGTACGCTTTACCCCAAACTGCTCGCCGGCTATCTGATGTACGGCGTGATCGGTTTTCTCATCATCACAACCTTTACCTACCACATTACGTTTGCCTTTGTGGAAAAAAAGGAGGCTGCCAGCCTCTACCGGGAATCCGCCCTGATCTCCTCCAACTATGCCGGGAATTATTTTTCCAAGACCATGACGCTGGACGAGATACAGACACAGCTTTCCACCTTAAGCACCTATCTCTCCAGCGAAATCTGGATCGTGGACACGCGCGGCAGCATCATTCTGAACACGGCGGCGCCGGGCTGTGATCCCACACCGGTTCCCGGCTTCAACATTACCGACTTCGGAAGCCGCTATTATCAGACCGGCACGTTTTATAACCAGTTTACGTCAGAGATGCTAAGTGTTTTCTCGCCGATCACCGTCAACTACAAAGTGCGCGGCTATGTGGTCATCCACAAGCCGGTCAGCAGTCTCGTGTCCTACGCGAACGGACTTGTCGCCATCGCTTATGAGACGCTTGGGCTTCTGTTTCTGGCAGCCTTTGTGGTACTGATTCTGTTTACCTATGTGGTGTACATACCGATCCGCAAGATTACAAAAGCGGCGGACGAATATGCCGCCGGCAACTTTGAAAAAAAGATTGATGTTCACTCCAATGATGAGATCGGCTATCTCGCCGCCTCGCTCAACTACATGGCGAACGAGCTGAATACCCTGGAGGACGACCAGAAAAAGTTCGTCTCTAACGTCTCGCATGATTTCCGTTCGCCCCTCACTTCCATCAAAGGTTATGTGGAAGCGATGCTCGACGGCACCATTCCCGTAGAGATGCAGGACAAATATTTAAACATCATCCTCTTTGAGACCGAGCGGCTGAACAAGCTGACCAAGAGCCTGCTTGAGTTAAACAAGTTCGGCTCACACGGCACGATGCTGGACATCACGGATTTTGACATCAATCACACGATCCGCATGACAGTCCAGACGTTCGAGGGGCGCTGCATGGAAAAGCGCATTACTTTCAACCTGATCTTAACCGGCGAGAAGCTTTTTGTCTCCGCCGATATGAGTAAGATCGAGCAGGTGCTCTACAACCTGATCGACAATGCAATCAAGTTCAGCCACACGGACTCCGCAATCACAATCGAGACCACAGAGAAGAACGACAAGATCTTCGTCTCCGTCAAGGACACTGGCATCGGCATCCCGGGCGACAGCATCAAAAAGATCTGGGAGCGCTTCTACAAGACGGATCTCTCCCGCGGCAAGGACAAAAAAGGAACCGGGCTTGGTCTCTCCATCGTAAAGGAGATTGTCCAGGCACACGGCGAAAACATCAACTGTATCAGCACGGAAGGCGTGGGAACGGAATTTATCTTCACCCTGCCGTTAGCAAAGAAGCTGTCCCATCAGGCGGGCAGTTGACTTTGGGGCGATAAGTTATATTACAGGAAGCACTTGATACAGATTTCGGCTGGAACTGCATATGAAACATTCGTTGGAGAAAAATGTGTGTATTTCTTCCAGCCGGATGACTGCATCTGATTCCGTGTCTCTTCCACGTTTGGACTCTCCCGGAGTGTGTCCGACAAGCCACAGACAATGAGCGGACTTTCTAGTGTCCCTAATGGCACCGCTTCACAGACAATATAAAACCGCGCGAACCGAAACTCGTTGGCATCTGCTATTGAAAATAGGGCAGATGCCAATTCAGACATCGGCTTCGCGCGGTTATGTTTTGTTCGACATAAAGATGGCATAAATGCCATCTGTTGTCTGGTGCCATAAGGGACACACAAAAGTCCTAAAATTGTCTGTTGGCTTGCGGACATAGTCCGTAGAGTGCTCCAAACTTGGAAAGACACGGATCATCGCAGATGCAGTCACCGGCTGGTTAGAAATGCCGCATTTTTTGAACAGAATGTTCCATAGGCATTCCATCCGAAATCGTAGGGGTATGCTTCTCATAGTATAACTTATCACTCAAAGCTGCTTACCTGCTTCGTGCGGCAGCTTCTTTCAGATGGCTCCGTCCCGCGTTCTATACACATGCAAATGCTGCTGATTCTTCCTTGAGATTCTTTGCCACGGTACTGTTCTCCTCCATCTGTCCGTTTACAGTGGACATGGACTGTACCAGGGAATCAATGTTCGTGGCTGCATCGGTCACGCCATTTGCGGATTCTTCGATCGCACGGCTGATGCCCTCAATTGCCTCTGTCATCTCCATCATTGTCGCCAGTATATCCTGCGCCTCGCCCGCATACTCTGCCATCGTGTTGTCGATGTGGGTCGCATCATCATTGTACTGCTGACCCCCCTGCACAAATGCACGGTAATCCGGCAGAATGTTCTCGTTGATATAACCAACAATCTTCTCCGAAGAAACAACCAGCCCCTGTACTGCCTCAATTACCTGCTCATTGATCGTCTGGATATTGTTCGCTGTCTCACGCGAAGAATCTGCGAGCTGTCTGATCTCATCTGCTACAACTGCAAATCCCTTTCCGGCTTCACCGGCACGCGCCGCCTCAATCGATGCATTCAGTGCAAGCAGATTCGTCTGGCTGGAAATATTTAAAATATCCGCCGTCAGCTGTGCGACCTTCTCCACACTCTTGGAATTCTCGAGCGCCTGGTTCATCTCCGTCGTAATCTCGCCGATCATCTCGTTGGTGTTGTTCATGTTCTCTGTCGCCGTGTGCTCAAGCTCCGTCGCACGCTTCTTCATATCCTGCGCATATTGTGACATAACCTTGGTCTGATCTGCCATCTTCTGTACTTTGCCTTCCGCGGCGGTCGTATTCTCGCTGACGCTGTTCGTCGTTGCGGATACCTCCTCCATCGTTGCAGAAAGCTCTTCCATGATCGCGGAAATATCATTGGCATTGTCACTGGACGCTGCAACGCTACTTGCTACATTTCCGACAACTCCGTCAAGGACATTGGAATTGCTGATGATGTTGGACATGATATTCTGCAGCGTCTCGATAAAATGATTGATACCGATCGATGACTGCCCGATCTCATCCATCGACTTTACCGTAACGCGCTTTGTGAGGTCACCGTGTCCACCTTTGATCTCATCAATAATCTCTGTCAGTTCACTCGTCTGCTTTCTGAGCGGCTTTACAACCGTCTTGATAATCACAACAACCACCATGACAAATGCCACAAAAGAAATTGCCAGCAGGATCAGCGATAGTATCATATTCTGGTTGTACAGATCTTTCTGTTCCTGAATATTCTGCTTCACCAATTCATCGTTGCGAGATATGAGCGTATCCATATTGACCGCAATCGTATCTGACCACTCCGTCATCACAGAATTTGCCTTTGCCACCGCTGCTGCAGAATCACCGGCCATCGCCGTCTGCATCAGTTCCACGGTTGTCCCCTGCGCCTCTGTGAGCAGATCAAATGTCTCATTCATAAGCTGGATATCATCTGCCGTAAAATAGTGATCCATCGCCAGAAGCTCCTTTTCATAGCTGTCCACGTTCGACTGGTATTCCGTCAGCTGGGATGCCACATACTCATACAGATCCTTGCTCGGCTCTGCGCAGAGCGCAAGCGTAAGCTTCTGCGTGTTGGCAAAAGCAAGATTGATCTCATCCATACAGATTGTCGCACGTACACCCTCTCCGGAGATCTGATTGCTTTCCTTCTGAACGGCGGTCATGGAATAAAGACTCACGCCTGCAATCATAATCGCGATGCACCCAAGAACCGCAACCGGTATAATGAGTTTGGCAATAACCGATGATTTTTTCTTCATCCTTTCGTATCCTCCATTAAAATTGTCTATAGCCCCATTTTATCATGATATGCGGACATATTCTATTCATTTTTTTAACGAAATCTATACATTTAAAAAAAATCCTCGTATATCTTGACATCCAAGTTAGTTTGTACTAACATAACAGTTGTTATGGAAGAAGACCGAAAAAAATTAACCGAAAAGAAATTGCTTTCCTGCGGGAAACGGGAATTTCTGGAAAAGGGATATGCGAAGGCGAACCTCCGCTCGATCTGCGAAGCTTCCGGCGTGACAACCGGCGCCTTTTACTTTTCTTTTGCGAGCAAGGAAGCGCTGCTTCGCGCCATCTTAGATCCCTTCATCGCAGATTCCAGAGAGCTCCTTTCCGGGCTTGCCCGGATGGAGGAGGAACATCCCGAGACTGCAGACGACAATGAGATCCAGATCATCCGGTATCTCTCCGCACACCGCGAGGAATGTATTATCCTGATGGAGAAATCCGCCGGCAGCTGCTATGAACATTTTCATGAGGAAGCAGCCGCGATGATGCAGGAATCTTTCCGCCGTTATTACAGAAAGTATCTCGGCGCCGAACCGGATCCGGAACTGATCCGGATTCTTGCGTCCATGCGCCTGCACGGGTATCTGGAATTAGTTCATGGAGACTACACAATGAAAGAAAGACTGTTTTTAGCCAGAGCGATCGGCATCCACGCCGACGCCGGCACCCTGAGTTTAATACAATATTTAAAGAAAGAGAATGATGCTCACCGTTAATCCGGTGGGCATTTTCTTTTATAAAACATAACAAAAAAAATATTTGTTATCGAGGAGGAAAACACAATGAATCAAAAACCAAACTACGGAAACTGGGTACCTGAAAAACTCTTGTATCTGACCTTCGGCGGCGCCGCTCTCTTTCTGGTGCTTGCACTGCTGTCAGGTCTTGCTTTCTCAAACACGCCCCTCGCGGTCATCTGCGCCATTCTCTGCGCCGTTCTGCTCGCCTTCGGCATCTATATGTATGCGTGCCACGAATGCTTTGCCTTTGGAAAAGGCGATATGATGGCAAAGGTTCACGCACATCTGGTCGCCCATCTCAACTGGGACGGACACGGCACGCTTCTCGACATCGGCTGCGGCGCTGCCCCGCTCACCGTCCGCTGTGCCAAGGCATTCCCGGACGCAGCGCTCATCGGCATGGATTACTGGGGCGCGCAGTGGAACTACGCCAAAGAGCAGTGTGAAAAAAATGCGGCAATCGAGGGCGTCGCTTCCCGCATCCATTTTGAGAAAGGCGATGCGGCACACCTGAACTATGCCGGCGAGACGTTTGATGCCGCCGTCAGCAACTTTGTCTTCCATGAAGTCCACTCCGCCAGAGACAAGCGTGATGTCGTGCGGGAGGCACTGCGCGTCGTAAAACGCGGCGGAGCTTTTTCTTTCCAGGATCTCTTCGCCCAGAAAAGCCTCTACGGCGACATGGATATCTTTGTGGAAGAGCTGAAAAAGGAAGGCATTTCCGAGATCCACTACATCGGAAATCTGGAAAAAACACTGGATTTTGTTCCCGCCTACGTGCGCACACCCTGGATGATCAGCGGCATGGGCATTCTCTACGGGAAAAAATAACAGTTCCCTACAGCTGCGCCAGCACTTCGCCGATGTCGCCGTCAATGCAGATCGAGCGTCCGTCAAGTTCCGTGATTCCTTTTTCCATTGTCATCCCGGCAAGATACGCCTCCTGCCGTGTAAAGTACGCACCTTTTTTGTGCCCCGGTTACCGGAAAGTAACCTAATGAAATGAATCTTGCTTGCGAGATTCTCCGCGCGCGAGCGGTTCGCAAAGCGATATTTTCCTTACCGCGGGCTGCGCATCCTCGCGGAGCGTTTTTTATTTCATAGGAAGGTTCTACTTTCACACATGAATGTATCACGGTATTTCCTATGAAACAAGAAAGAATCCTGCTTTGCAGGATTCTCCGCCTGCGGCGGGTTGCTCTAGCGACATAATTCCACTCCGACGCAGTGCGATCCTGCCCGGAGGGCTTTTTCATTCATAGGATGTAATTTCCTATGAATGAAAAAAAGACATGCAGGTTAATACCCACATGTCTTCAATGTCCAGTCACCATTTCCGGAGCGCACCAGCACCCACTGCCAGTCCGTATAGATTGTGTTTGCATTGAGGCTTCCGTCTCCGCCGTGCTTGTCCGTCTGAAAATCTGACAGAAGAACAATTGCCTGATCTGCCTGATACTGATCTGCCCATTCCGGCTCTGCTTCCTTCACGCTCTCCTCGTCATACCGGAAAGCCGTCATCACACATCCCGGAAAATGATCGTCGAAATACTCCTGCGCGGTATCCATCGCCGCACTGATCTCCTCCTGCGAATAATAGTCGGACACTCCGATCTCTCTCTTGACTCCGCTCCTCGCTCCGTTGCCAAAACATACAGCGATCACTCCCACAACCACTGCGGCGAGCAGCACAGCACCCAGAATCTGAAAGATCCTCTCATACTGTTTTGTCCCCATGTTCTTTTCCCCTTATTCCTGTGTTCTCTGATAGAATGTGTACACATTCCTATCTTTCTATCATACTCTGCCTGACTCCATTCGTCAATCATCCGCCACAGAATCTTTCACATAAATACAGAAAAAACGGTCGGTGCCTTCTCCTAGTCAATCAGATCATTCTGAAAACGCGACAGGTGCTCATACGGAAGAATCAGCCGGCCGCGGTACAGCCCGCACCCGTCATTGATGAGGCTGTTGTCGATTGCCGCAAACATATTGACGTCCAGCTTTGCAAGCTCGAGTTCGTGCAGTCTCCGGCAGCGCTCGTAGGCTTCATCAAAGTAGACACATTCCCCCTCGGGGATGGCGTCCCTTCTCGCCCGGTCGCTCTCCTGCTTTTTCTCATACCCCAGATGATTGGCGGGTCCGATCTCTGCAATATCGTCCATCCGCTTCGTCCGAAGCTGCATCTCCATGTAGCACTTCGCGCTGTTATCAAAAAACGTAATATGCAGGGAGCGGTAGCCGTCCGGGTCCACATGCGCGATATAATCGCGGTAATACGGGCGCACCGCATCCGAAAGCAGCGGGGAGTCGCTCTCCTTCACACCTCCGGCGGGCTCCGCCGTAAACCCGCGCTCCTCCAGAAATCCCTTAAGCACATTGGCAATCTCATACAGATAACGGATCTCCTCCCGCTCTCCGTCGTCTGGATTCTTAAGATGGCACTTCGGCATCGAGATGACAATCCGGTACGCGATCAGATCCCGGAAGCAGTTCAAGCGTTCCTGCAATTCCGGCACTGGCGGATACGTTCCGTTCTTCGTATAGTAGTCATAGATGTACTCCACCACATAACCGTTGAACTTCGCCTCCGCACGGATCAAAGACTTGATCCTTCCTTTGAACGTGAAGGACAGGTAGGGATATTCCCGCGCCATATATTTATAAAATTCCCGGATCTTCTGCGACTGTGCCGTCAGGAAATCATTGTGCTCGAGCAATTCCATAATCTGCGACAGAAATTCACAGTGCCTGACATCCACTTCATTCCCGGTCTGCGCTGCGGACTGCCGCAGGTCTTCGGTGTATTTTTTCAAAATTTTTAAGACGGTGTCTCCGGAGTAGAGATAATCGTTTAATGTAATCATAGGCATACCTTCTTTGGGTTTCTACCTATATTTTCAGATATATTTTTTATCTCGTCAACACCTTTTTACAGTATCGGTGCGCTCCGCAATGCGGGCATACCAGCTTCCTCCTGGTCAGCGTGTGCGGTCCCATAACATAAGCACCCATCTCAGGCACAAACCGCGTCTTACACTCTGGGCACTCATAAGCTCCTGCATCACGATCAAGAATGCATGCAATCGCAATGCCGATCACAATGACAACTATGCCAACTGCAATCAGCGCAATCTGCATCCAGTCCTCCATCGGAAAAGCTCCCGCTACCACAAACATTGGCGTAGCTGCAATAATCACAAGCGCCGATACCATTCCGGATAAAATAATTTTCTTCTTGCTTTCCTGTGCTTCTTTCACTAAATTCACCATATTCTCCTCCGCTTTCTCCCGATACTCTGTCTCGGAAATCCGTTCTCCTGTCAGCAATTCGTTTACAGATAGATCCAGTTCGTTGCATAACGGCAGCAGCAGTGAAATCTCCGGGAAACCATTTCCGCGCTCCCATTTTGAGATCGTCTTATCACTGATTCCCAGCTGCTCTGCCAGCTGTCTCTGCGTGTAACCCTTTTTCTTTCTCTCATCTGCAATAAATTTTCCTGTCTTAATCTGGTCCATGTCTTCCTCCTTTCTGGTCTCATTATGTTCCCGCTACCACGGCTTTCACACACACGCAGCGTAGAATATGGTGAATTTGTGCGGATTCTACGCTCCGTCGAGTGCCTCTTGCCACCGGTCTCCCGGTTTCATGACCGGTTATCCCCGACTCCGGTCGCTACAGTTTCCCTCTCCTGCAACCGCCGATCCAGATCCCGGCAGCTACAGTTTCCCACTTTAATGCAAAAAAGGCTCCCAAGGAAAACCCTGGGAGCCTTAAATTTACTGAATAATATTTAATTACTCGATGACAGTAGCAACACGGCCTGAACCTACAGTTCTACCACCCTCACGGATAGCGAATGTAAGACCCTGCTCCATAGCTACCGGGTGAATTAACTCGATAGTCATCTCGATGTTATCACCAGGCATGCACATCTCTGTACCAGCCGGAAGGTTGCAAACACCTGTTACGTCTGTTGTTCTGAAGTAGAACTGCGGACGATAGTTGTTGAAGAACGGAGTATGACGACCACCCTCGTCCTTTGTCAGAACGTAAACCTGAGCTGTGAACTTGTGATGGCAGGTAACAGTACCTGGCTTAGCAAGAACCTGTCCACGAACGATCTGATCACGGTTGATACCACGAAGTAATGCACCGATGTTATCACCAGCCTGAGCCTCGTCTAACTGCTTACGGAACATCTCGATACCGGTTACAACTGTTGTCTGAACATCATCCTTAACACCAAGAATCTCAAGGTTATCATTCAGATGTAATGTACCTCTCTCAACACGTCCGGTAGCAACTGTACCACGACCTGTGATTGTGAATACGTCCTCGACTGGCATAAGGAATGGCTTATCTGTGTCACGCTGCGGATCCGGAATGTACTCATCAACTGTGTTCATGAGCTCCATGATCTTGTCGCCCCACTCGCCCATTGGATCCTCAAGAGCCTTAAGAGCAGAACCCTGGATGATCGGGCATCCCTCGAAGCCGTACTCCTCAAGCTGCTCGGTAACTTCCATCTCTACTAACTCGATGAGCTCTGGATCGTCTACCATATCGCACTTGTTTAAGAAAACAACGATGTAAGGTACACCTACCTGACGGGAAAGTAAGATGTGCTCTTTTGTCTGAGCCATAACACCATCGGTAGCAGCTACTACGAGGATAGCACCATCCATCTGAGCAGCACCAGTGATCATGTTCTTTACATAGTCAGCATGGCCTGGGCAGTCAACGTGTGCGTAATGTCTCTTCTCTGTCTCGTACTCGATGTGAGCGGTAGAAATTGTGATACCACGCTCTCTCTCTTCCGGAGCCTTATCGATGTTCTCGAAATCTGTAGCTGTGTTACCAGCAACTCTTGCAGCTAATACTTTGGAGATAGCTGCTGTTAAAGTTGTTTTACCATGGTCAACGTGTCCAATGGTACCGATATTACAATGTGGTTTTGTTCTTTCAAACTTAGCTTTTGCCATTTTGAATATCCTCCTTAAAATGATGCCCCTTGCGGGCTATAGTTATTATATAAGAATAACTCGGCTAACTCTGATTATATAAAATAATCAGCGGTTTTTCAAGCTATTTCTTACCGGATTTCCCCTGTTTATGGGAAAATCCGGGATTTTACAAACTGCATACGGAAAGCTTATTTGGACTTGTCAGCCAATACCTTCTCCTGTACACTCTTCGGTACCTGCTCGTACTTCTCGAAGAACATCGAGTAGTTACCACGTCCCTGTGTCTTAGAACGCAGGTCTGTAGAATAACCGAACATCTCTGCAAGCGGTACATATGCCTTTACAAGCTTACCGCCGCCGATATCATCCATACCCTCGATACGTCCACGACGGGAGTTGATATCACCGATAACATCACCCATGTACTCCTCAGGCATTGTAACCTCAACCTTCATGATCGGCTCGAGCAATACCGGGTTTGCCTTGTGCATAGCTTCCTTGAATGCCATAGATCCGGCAATGTGGAATGCCATCTCGGAGGAATCGACCTCATGGTAAGATCCATCGTATACGTTCGCATGAACACCGAGTACCGGAAATCCACCAAGGATACCTGCCTGAGCAGCTTCCTCGATACCTTCGCCGATTGCCGGGATGTACTCCTTCGGAATCGCACCGCCGACTACGGTAGACTCAAACTTGAATGTCTCTTCACCGTTCGGATCCATCGGGTCAAACTTCACTTTACAGTGTCCGTACTGACCACGTCCACCGGACTGCTTTGCATATTTGTATTCAACATCAACCGGCTTTGTAAATGTCTCTTTGTAAGCAACCTGAGGTGCACCAACGTTCGCCTCAACCTTGAACTCACGAAGCAGACGGTCTACGATGATCTCCAGGTGGAGCTCACCCATACCGGCGATGATTGTCTGACCAGTTTCCTGATCTGTATGAGCACGGAATGTAGGATCCTCTTCTGCAAGTTTTGCAAGAGCCTCACCCATCTTACCCTGTCCAGCCTTGGTCTTCGGCTCGATTGCGAGCTCGATAACCGGCTCCGGGAACTCCATGGACTCTAAGATTACCGGATGCTGCTCATCACAGATGGTATCACCTGTCGTTGTGAACTTGAATCCAACGGCTGCAGCGATATCTCCGGAGTAAACTTTCTCCAGCTCCTGACGCTTGTTGGCATGCATCTGTAAGATACGTCCAACACGCTCTTTTTTGTCTTTTGTTGCGTTCAGTACATAAGAACCGGAGTTCATTGTACCGGAATATACACGGAAGAATGCAAGCTTTCCTACAAACGGGTCAGCCATGATCTTAAATGCAAGTGCAGAGAACGGCTCTTCATCGGAAGAGTGTCTTACTACCTCATTGCCATCTAAGTCAACACCATTGATAGGCGGGATGTCGGTCGGAGCCGGCATGTACTCGATGATTGCATCGATCAGCTTCTGCACTCCCTTGTTTCTGTAAGCAGATCCGCAGCATACAGGTACTGCAGTACACTCACAGGTAGCTTTTCTTAAGACCTTCTTCATCTCCTCAACGGATGGCTCTTCACCCTCGAGGTACATCATCATAAGGTCATCGTCCAGCTCGCAGATCTTCTCTACCAGCTCGCTGCGGTAAAGCTCTGCGTCATCCTTCATATCTCCAAGATCATCGGTAACGGTGATATCATCACCCTTATCGTCGTTGTAGATATATGCCTTCATCTCGAACAGGTCGATGATTCCCTTGAAATCATCTTCCTTGCCGATCGGCAGCTGAAGAACGATTGCGTTCTTACCTAATCTTGTACGGATCTGATCAACAGCGCCGTAGAAGTTCGCACCTAAGATATCCATCTTATTGATGAATGCCATACGCGGTACGTTGTAGGTATCAGCCTGACGCCATACATTCTCTGACTGAGGCTCAACACCACCCTTTGCACAGAAGACGCCGACAGCGCCGTCCAGTACACGGAGTGAACGCTCTACCTCAACCGTAAAGTCAACGTGTCCTGGGGTATCAATGATGTTGATACGATGCTCCAGAGCACCTGGCTTCGGCTTTGTGAACTCTTCCAGAGTCCAATGGCAGGTCGTAGCGGCTGATGTAATGGTGATACCTCTCTCCTGCTCCTGCTCCATCCAGTCCATGGTAGCAGTACCCTCGTGAGTATCACCAATCTTATAGTTAACACCGGTATAGTACAGAATACGCTCGGTCAATGTGGTCTTACCCGCATCGATATGAGCCATAATACCAATGTTTCTGGTTCTCTCTAATGGATATTCTCTTCCAGCCAAGGTATTTCCTCCCTAAATTAGAAACGGTAGTGAGCAAACGCTTTGTTTGCCTCTGCCATTTTGTGCATATCTTCTTTCTTCTTAACGGATGCACCTGTATTGTTAGCTGCATCTAAGATCTCATTAGCAAGTCTCTCTTCCATGGTCTTCTCACCGCGGTTACGGGAGTATGTTGTCAACCAGCGAAGTGCTAAAGCCTGACGACGGTCTGGTCTGACCTCGATCGGTACCTGATAAGTAGCACCACCGATACGTCTTGCCTTTACCTCAAGAACTGGCATAACATTGTTCATGGCCTCTTCAAATACCTCGAGAGCCGGCTTCTCAGCCTTCTCCTCTACTCTCTTGAAAGCTCCGTATACAATCTTCTGTGCTACACCCTTCTTACCGTCTAACATGATGTTATTGACAAGCTTGGTAACCACTTTGTTATTGTACATTGGATCTGCTAATACGTCTCTTTTCTGAGTATGTCCTTTACGTGGCACGGTTCTTCCCTCCTTAATCATAATTTACTATACAGAACTCTGTCTGCATTGCCCGGTCTCCAGTCTCTGGATCCGGAGGACTTCATTTCGATTAATTCAACGGTACTCACAATGTAGTGGCAGGTATCTGCCCCTTCGTGTTCGTGCGGAAATATATCTCTGTGTGAAACAATTCCAACACTTACCATGTGATACTATTGGTTCGCTGAATTACAGTAACTCTACGCTACTATTTTGCAGCCTTTGGTCTCTTAGCGCCGTACTTGGAACGAGCCTGCTTTCTGTTAGCGACACCGGCAGTATCAAGTGTACCACGGATAATGTGATATCTTGTACCTGGTAAATCCTTAACACGACCACCACGGATCAGAACAACGCTGTGCTCCTGTAAGTTATGTCCCTCACCCGGGATATAGCTTGTAACCTCGATTCCGTTGGAAAGACGTACTCTGGCGATCTTTCTAAGAGCTGAGTTAGGTTTCTTAGGAGTAGCTGTCTTAACAGCAGTACATACACCTCTCTTCTGCGGAGAAGAAGTATTGGTTGGCTTCTTCTGTAAAGAGTTGTAACCTCTCTGAAGTGCAGGTGCTGTAGACTTCTTAACAGATGTCTGACGTCCTTTTCTTACTAACTGGTTAAATGTTGGCATTATTTTCACCTCCTGTTTTATTTGTATGAGATCATAAATTGATCTCGGCGTACGTATGCACGCTAAATTATTATATTAACCCTATCTTTTTTTGTCAAGTTCTTTTCCAAAATTTCCTTGAATTTCGCGGAATACGCGGGTAAAAAAGAGTTCTGCATGCAAAAAGAAAAGATGGAAAACTCCCAACGGATATCTTCCATCTATTCTTCCACATTTTTACATGTTTATACCAAACGGTCAGCCATTTGCCCGTTTTCTCTGCTTCTCCTGTCTCTCACTGGTCAGAATCATATAGATTCCCAGCAGCATCACACCGATGCACAGAACATATTTCGGATTTAACGACTGTCCGGTCTTCGGCGTCTCATCCTTTACCTGCGAGTCATCCGCCGCCTGCGCATTATCATCCGGCTGCTCCGTCTCCGCCGCTTCCGTCGTCTCTGCCGGCTGGCTTTCCGCCTGGCTTCCGCCTGCCGGTGTAATCACAAACCCGGAGGTTGCCTGCGCCGTTGAATCCGAGTGACGCTCATCCACTACGATGACATAATCACACGCATGCACAAAGGAAAATGACACATTGCCGTCCGCATCTGTATCAGACTGTCCCATATACTCCAGGATCTGATTATCTACATTATAATAGAACAAGGTGCCCAGCTTATTGGCGTTCGCCGCACCGACATTTACGGTCAGCTGCGCCGTCAGACCAAACAGGTTGTCGTGCGCCAGATGCATCTGCGTTGACCATCCGCTTCCGGTTACTGTGCTCTGCAGGTTCGCCGGCACATTGCTTGTTCCCAGTTCCACGCCAAAATCCGTATCTGCTACAACGCTTGTGTCAATGCTGCTTCCGTCAATCGTCCATGAGATTCCATTTCCCATATCCAGAACCAGCGTCAACTGCTTATCTGCCGCCAGTGTCAGAATATCCTTCGGCACAACCGTGGTGCCGTTCATGGTAATATAGATCGTTGAACCTGGATCCGCCACCGTCATCTGCGTGTAAATCGCATCCCAGCCCTTCAGTTCCTCATTTCCGGTGATATATGCGGTTCCCTGCTCTGCAAATCTGGTCGTCGCAGGCACTTCCGCCGCTGTCGGCTGCACATCTCCCTGTGTCTCCGCCGTCGTCGCTGCCGCCGATCCGGTACCGCTGCTCTGTGCGCCTGCCGCTCCGGCACTGCCCTTTACCGCACCGCTGCCTCTTCCACTGCCGTTGCCGCTTCTGCTGCCTCTTCCAGATGATGTGCCGTTACTCTTTCCGCTGCTGCCGCTTCCGCTGCCCGTACTGCTGCTGTTATTACCACTGCTCGTGTTGCTGCTGTTATTGCTGCTATTGTTATTACTGCTGTTATCACTGCTGCTGTTATTGTTATTGCTGTTGTCGCCGCTGTTATTGTTGTTACCGCTGTTATTATTGTCGTTGTTATTGTTGTTATTGTTGTTATTGTTGTTATTGTCATCTGCCGGTTTTTCCGTGTCCTCGGTCGGCTTCTCCGTATCCTCCGTCGGCTTTTCTGTATCCTCGGTCGGTTTCTCCGTATCCTCCGTCGGCTTTTCCGTGTCCTCGGTCGGTTTCTCCGTATCCTCGGTGTCGTCCGGCTTATAATCCGTCACCACAATCGCACCGTACGTCTCCACCAGCTTCGGTGCAGCCGGAGCGCTTCCCGGCACTTCAATCGAGTGGATCTTGAAAGAAGTATTCTGCTCGCCAAATGTTTCTAAGGCTTTACCAAGGCAGAGCGTCTGAATCTCACTGCCGTCAAATGCGCCGTCTTCCACGGTTGTCACGCTCTCCGGAAGTGTCACTTTTCCAAGCTTGCAGCCGTAAAATGCATTTTCACCGATCATCTTGGTGCCGTCATATACCTCGATGGTTCTCGCCCCCTGCGGGCAACGGTATAACGTAACCCCGTTCGCCGTGTAGAGCGCATTGTCGTATGACATAAAGTATGTATTTCCCTCTTCCACATCAATGGACTGCATGTTGACACATCCGTCAAATGCGTCCGACGCAATGGTTTTGGTTGCCTCGGGGATCACGATGCTCTCGAGGGACTCGCAATTTTTAAATGCTTCTTTTCCGATCGATGGAAGCTCCCTGGAAATACTTAAGTCCGTCAGTCCCGCACACTCTGCAAATGTGCCGTCGCCGATTCCTTCCTTGCTCTCCCATGTTGCACTTTCCAGACTGGTACAGCCGTAGAACACATTGTCTCCGATCTTTGTCACGCTGTCCGGAACCGTGACCTCGGTCAGATATTCACATCCTGCAAATGCGTTATCTCCGATGGTTGTCACACTGTCCGGGATCTCCACCGATGTGATCGTCGTATTGAGGAATACATCATCATCAATTTTTGTAATATTGTCCGGAATGACAACCGCGTTCTCCGCTCCGACATACCCCTGCAAGGTTGTCCCTTTTATGACAAATCCGTCCTCCTGACCGGACGCTGCACTGAGCTCTCCTGGATAGATCATCACCACAAGCATGGCAACGACCAGCACATAGCCTATTTTTCGTTTTATCCGGTATTTCATTAGCACTCTCTCCCATCATCCTTTATTTCGACGCAGCCCCGCCCGTGAACCTCACGCGCGATCCCACGCTTTTACTCTGCTTCCCTGCATTTCTTTGCCACCAGAAACAGTCTTCCGTCTTCTGTAAAATTGTTGCAGGTCGACAGGGTCAATAGCTCGTCCCCGTAGACCGGCAGATCTGTTCCGGTAAACACCGAGAGTTGTATGATATGATCGAGGTAGTCGTTAAACGCCTCCTCGGAATCCGCCTGTATAAAATCATAATAACGAAATTCCTGTGAATTCCGGTACTGCACCTTTGCCAGACAGACGGCAAACACTTCATAGGTGCCTTTCTCATAAATTGTATCAAATCTGATCTGCGCGTGCTCCCTCCAGTAATCTTCATCCAGATACTTCTTGAGACTTCCGAACATCGCACCGCTTTTCATGTTGTGTCCGTAGATAATAATATTGGTGCTGCGCTGCACCAGATCCGTTCTCGGATCCATAAACAAGGTTCCGTTGATATCGTCCTCCCCGTTTACATTGCGCTTCAGATAATAATCCCCGTCATTCGGGGTAAGCATGACCGGATAGTCAATCTTCGTCCCGTCAATGGTGATCCATCCGGCAAAATCACTGTGCTGCGCCACGATGGCTTCATATTCCGGCAGAACCGGAGGAGGCGGTTCGTTCTCCCGCTCCGTCTGGTCTAAGCCCGCCGCAAGTTCCGGTGCGTCCTCTGAAAAAAAGGTGTCATTGTCCACCATCTCTGCGGCTTCTGTCGGATTTTCTTTTAACATCTTCAAATACTTATTCGCCTGACTGCCGCGGTGATTCGTGTAATCTGACCAGAAATACCAGCCAAAACATAGAAATGCGGCTGTCACACACACCGCACCGAGAATCTTTCTGCTGCGGTCCTGCGCCCCCTGCCGGGGTTCCTCCCCCGCCTGTTGTTCCGGTGCCTGTGCCTGCGTTATATTTTTTGCCGCGGATTTTGCCACGGCATCTGCAATATCAAGAAAAAATTTCTTGCCGACTTTGCTGCCGAACTTGATCTTCCCTGTTCGGATCAGCCAATAGAGGCGTAGAGCGGTTTCCGGTTCATTGAGATCGACGGTGCTCTGAATCTTTTCGATTTTCTTCGCATCTTCGAGTCCTCTGGCATATTCCTCTTCTGTGTCAAATGTAAAATTCCCTATCTTATATGCCGCCATGATCGGAACCGCTCTCCCTCCTCTCTGTCTTTATTTTGTGGTTGTTCCGGTAACTGCTCCGGTAAACTCACCGTAGTAAGTCTCGCCGTCCGCCACCAGGTAGCTTCTTACTTTATAAGAGTATGTTGTCTCTGCCGCAAGCTTTTTATCGGTATAGAAAGCGTCTCTGGTACGCGTTACCTGCTGCCACTTTCCATCTGCGCCGGCACGGTATACTTCGTATCCCGTCACGGCACCGTCGCCCGTCCAGCTGATGGACAGACTGTCTGCGGATGCGCCTGTCACAACCGCCGCGCCCGCATCGCACGGTCTGATGTCAAACGTCAGGTTCTTTGTTGCCGTGTAATTGCCTTTTCCTGCAACTGCCGCCACACCGGTACCTGCCTTGCGGTTGTTGGAATACATCAGTGTGTAGTCGCTTAAAAGTTCCAGTGTCTTGCCATCGTCTTCCACTGTCACGGTCGGCTTGATGTCAGATCCGGTATATACCTGTGTCTGAATCGAACCAATGTCGCACAGATGTATGCTCTTGCGCAGAATCTGGAAACTCAGTTCCTTAGTACCTGCATAATGGGTTCCGCTTGCTGTGATTACCAGCTTCGCTACACCCGCGTTGATGTTGTCTTCATAGGATACCGTGTAATCCTTATCTTTTTCCAGCTGCACACCGTCTGCCCATACTTCCGGCTCCGGTGTGATTGCTTTTCCGGTATATGTGTAAGTAGAAGAAATACCCTTCACTTCCAGTCCGTCGATCGGCGTCTGGTCTACAGTAAACTGCTTTGTAACGGTTCCTGTATAGTTGCCGGTTCCGGCAGCCTCCATTTCGTAGATTCCTGCCACTCCTGCCGGTCTGCATGTCACAGTATAATCGGTGTCTCTTACGAGTGCGATCTCACCCCACTGGAATGTTACATTCTGTGTAATCTGCTCTGAGTAGGATACCGTGTCCTCAAATCCGCTCATCACCACATCTTCATCGGTGATGTCCTTCGGTGTAATCTCGATGGTGCATTTCTTGGTTCCGCCGTAGCTTCCCTGACCGATCAGAAGAAGGGTCTGCGTTCCGGCGCTCATGCCATCGCTGTTGTCGTCAAATGCAAAGCTGTAGGAGTCTGTTGTCAGAACCGTCTCGCCGATGCGTACCTCTGTAATGCCCAGATCATCCGGCGTATAAGCGCTTCCCGTGAACGGATAACTGTCACGCAGTCCTACAATCTCCGCCGGACTGATGTCGCTCGCAATATGAAATGTGGTCTGGCGGTAATTCGTAAATCCGCCGGTTCCGTTGATCCGCATCAGCACAGTGCCGATCTCTGTGTTGTCCGTGTCAAAGCTCAGTGTATAGTCCTCACCCTGCTTTAAGGTGTAATCGCCACAGGTCACTTTGACTTCCGGAATCACCGGCTGACCTGTGTATGCCTGATTCGGAATCGGATCCACCGTAACATCCGCCGCTGCAATATCGTGGCTTACGATGGTAAACGGTGCCGTTACGCTTCCCGCATAGCTTCCTTTTCCTGTCACGGTCACAGTTGCGGTACCGCACGCCTTGTTGTTCTGATAAGATACCTCATAATCCGTACCCGCTGTGAGTACATTGCCGTCCAGTGTTACCTGCACTTCCGGTTCCACCCCGTTGTCGCTTCCCATATACGGATAGGAAGTTCCGTTCGGGAACGTGACAATCGCTCCGTCAAAGCTCTTCTCCGTAATCGTGTATTCCACGGTGCGGGATCCCGTATAATTTCCGATACCGGAAATCACCGCTGTCGCTGTTCCTGCATTGATATTGTTGCTGTATGCAACGGTAAAATCGCTTCCCTCTGTCAGCTGACGTACCTCAACCTCTGTTCCGTACTGATATGTCACAAGAACAGTCGGCTTCTTTTCCGTTCCGTCATAAGAAAAGCTGTCCGGAATCACTTCTACCGCAATCAGGTCGGTGCCGGATGACGGTTTTGCCAATGATTTCGCCACGATCTGGAAGGATACCTCACGGCTTCCGATTACGTTGCTTCCATCACCGGTAATCACGACTGTACCGGTTCCTATATTCGTATTATCCGCATCTGCCTTCTTTGCAATGGTATAGCTTCTTGCCGGCAGAATGTAATCTGTTGATCCGATGGTTGCCTTCAATGAGAACTCCGGCACAATCTCCTTACCGGTGTACTCTCTGCTTCCGATCGCGTTCTGCGTTCCGTCAAGCACCTTCAGGTCGTCCATCTGAAGTGGGTTAATATCAAAGGTTACCAGCTTGATCAGACCAGCATACTCGTTCTTACCCTTTACCATAATGCTTCCGCCGTCTGTTCCCGCCTTGATATTCTCTCCGTAGGTCACATCATAATCGGACGTGGACAGTGTCTTGTTCCCTATCTTAACGGTAACCTGCGGGCGGATCTGTGTTCCGCGGTACAGGTAGCTGCTCTCTACACCGCTTACCTCCAGAATTCCCGCATTTGCAACAATGCTGAAATTCTCTGTGAGTGTTCCGGTAAATCCGTTTTTCTCATTTCCGATTACTGTCACGCTCGCAGTCTTATCACCGATCTTCACGTTGTTTTCGTATGTATGAATCACAAAGTGCTTTCCGGATGTCAGCTCTGTTCCGTAGTAGCTGATGCTCGGGATTGCCTCCACCGGATCTCCGGTATACTGCTGATCTCCGATTGCCACCTGGATGCCTGCCTCCGAAAGATCCGCTTTGATCGGAACCGTCTTCTCCACGCTTCCCGCAAAGCCTCCCATACCCTTGATGGTAACTACTGCGTTGCCGACCCAGCTGTTGTCTGCATAGGCCAGCGTATAGTCGGTATCTTTCTGAAGTGTTGTTCCGTTCAGCACAACACTGATCTGATCGTCAAACGTGATGTTCTTATCGCCGATTGCAATGTCCGTCTCTCCGGCATTCACATAATCTTTGAACCACAGTTCATCCGGAACGGTAATCTCGGCGTCCGCAATGTTTGCGCAGATCTTAAAGGTCTTCTTCACGCTTCCTGTGTAATTGCCGATTCCCTTGAGAATGACAACCGCGTCGGAGCCAATGCTGTCGTTCTTCTCATAAGTACAGATATAATCCGTACCCATGACAAGTTCTGTTCCGTTATAGTACAGCTTCGGCTGCGGTGTTGCCGCTCCGTCCACCAGCGGCTGCGGTTCGATCGCTCCGATCTTAAAGCCGTTTGCCGGTGTATATCCGCCATTGCCAATACTTGCAAGTGTGATCGTAAAGGTTGTGCTTCTCGATCCTGTAAAGTCCGTACCGTCCTTTGCCGTTGCCGTCAGCGTCACGGTTCCGCGGCTGGTATGATCCGCCCCGTAGGATACCGTGTAATCCGTCGTGCTGATCTTATGTCCGTCATAAGTAAGCGCCACTTCAGGTTCTACCGGGCTTCCGGTATACTGTGTCTGATAGCTTCCATCGGTCACTCCGCCGACAGAGAGCTCTACGCTGCTGTCCGTAAGATCTCTCGGTGCAATCGCAAAAGTCTTCTGCCATACACCGACGTATCCTCCCAGACCTTCCACGCTTACCGTTGCGGTTCCCGCGTGGATATTATCCGTATATGTCACGGAATAGTTAGAATCTTTTACCAGCTTTTTGTTGCCCTCGATCCGTGTTACCGTCACCTCCGGCTCAAATGCACTTCCGTCATAAACATACTGTGTGCCGTCGGTGAGTGCCGGGCAGCTGATCGTAAATTTGCTCTCGTTTGTGATGAGCTGGCCAATTCTGAATTCTGCCGTCTTGCTTCCGGTAAAGTTGCCGGTTCCGGTCACTGTCACCGTTGCGGTTCCGGTTCCTTTGTTGTTCGCGTAAGCCACCGTGTAATCGTTGACCGGTCTTAACGCATAGGTTCCGTCTCCAAATTCGTAGCTTACCGACGGTGCCGGTGTGACAGCCATTCCGTTGTACTCCTGCGCGTCGATCGGTGCGATCTTTACCTCCGGCTCTGCCAGATTCTTCGGCGCAATCGTATAATCTTTCGTAAAGGTTCCCTGATAATTTCCTTTTCCGGTAATCGTCATCGTTGCGGTCCCGGCATCCACATTATTCTCGTAGGAAATCTTGTAATCATCCTCGCCGAGCTTTTTCTTCAGATCTGTGCACTGTACCGCAGGTACCGGTGTAATCTCTTCCGAAGTGTAAGTGTAGCTGGACTTTAATCCGCCAAGCGTGCAGTTGTTGTCCAGGCTTCTTGGCAGAATCGCAAATGTCAATATTCTGTCATCTGTTCCGTAGTAATCTCCCTTACCGGAAACGGTGATGGATGCCTCGCCGGCATTCAGGTTGTCCGCGTAGGAAGACTCGTCATACGCGATCACTTTCTCGATCTCATCGGCTGTCGTAAGCTTTGTTCCATCGCTCAGCGTCAGCTCGGTGATCTTCGGATACAGACGCTCGCCGGTGTAGGTCGTCTCGTTCTCATCCACCTTCCAGCTGATGATCTCGTCCAGGGATTTTCCGCTGATGGTGAATACAATAATCTTCGTTCCTGTGTAGTTGCCGTTACCCTGTATGGTCACATTTGCCATCGGTCCCGGTTTCTCGTTGTTCGCGTAGCTGCCAGCCACGATCGAATAGTCGGTCGGCGCGGTCAATGTCTTCTTATTATAAGTAAGCTTTATCTCACTTTCTGTAAGGGTCACTGCATTTCCGTCGTACGCTTTCTTGATCGCCTCGTAGGAAACACCGGTTGCAATGTCCTTCGGACGAATCGTAAAGGTTGCACTCAGTTTTGTGGCGCCGTCGCTGTACACATAGCATCCGTTTGCCGTCGGCTGATCCTCCAGCGGGATCTGCTCTACTGTAACCGTCGCCTCCCCGGCATTGATCGCCTGATCCGCGTTGGTTCCGTCACTGTAGTTGACCGTATAATCTGTTCCCTGCTCAAGGACGCTCTTCCAGAGTCCGAATCCGCCGTCCGATACCGAAATCTCATCCGCAGCAAGCGTAATCGGATCTCCTGTGTATACCGGGTTTTCTGCCGGATTTACCGATACATCATAATCCTCATCAAGCTTGGATGCGAGCAGATACTTGATCTCCTGCTTGCCGTAGAATTTGCCTTTTCCGGTAATCGTTACCGAAGCCGTGCTTCCTTCTTTTGAAATATCCTTGATGCCGTCATACTTTAATTCGTAATCAGTTCCTTTTACCAGCGTGTTGCCCTGGTTATCCGTGAGTGAAATCTCAAGCTGGTTATCGTTTTTGTTGCTGGAATACCACAGCATCGCCCAGTATGGTCCGTCATATCCTGTTACCCTCCGATCCGCGCTGTTGGTTACCTTAAGGTTCTTGTCGTTGATCAGTGTCTGGATATCTACCGCTGTAACCTCAAACGTCCTGGTAACAACGCCTGTATAGTTGCCGCTTCCGGTAATCGTCATCGTGTAGGTTCCGATGTCTTTTACCGTTGTCGGTGAGCATGCCACCGTATAATCGGTTCCCTTCACCAGCGTGTGATCCGTCTTGGATGCGGAATGATATACAACACTCTCTGTCGGAAGCGCAATCTCTGCTCCCGTATAATCAAACAGCTCTCTGTCAATGCTGGCTGTAATCTTCGTGCTTGTAAGATTGCATTGGGCAATCGTATATGTCAGGCGCTTCGTTGTACCGGCCTTAAAATTGCTGTTGGAGTTGCTCGGTGCGATCTCAACACTCGCCGTACCTGCAAATATCTTGGTATCTGCAGAGTAGGTCAGCTTGTAATCCGACTCCGGAAGCGTTACCATGTCCGCGCCCTGCGCAAACTTTACAACCACCTTCGGCTTCACGTCCGCGCCGTCCGGAGAATATTCCATCTTATAGTTTGCAGTGCTTACCTCGGAACCGTCCGTATCCACATAGTAGCATACCGCCTTTGACATGTCCGCCTGCTCGATTGTGAATTTACCGGTCACAGCGCCGCCGTATGTTCCCATACCCTGCAGCGTAATGGTTGCTGTTCCTGCATTCGTGTTGCTTGCATAAGTAACGGAGTAATCCGTTCCCTCAACCAGTCCCAGGTCGTTATTGCCACTCTTCCACGTAATGTCCGGTTCCGGTGTCTGTGCATTGCCGTTATAAGTTACAGCCGCTGCCGTCACTTTCTGGATCAGGTCTGAGAGATCAGCGCCTGCCGCCTGATACTCCACCGTGTAGGTTCCCTGATAGTTTCCGATACCGGTGATGACACGGCGGTAGGTTCCGTTTCCGGCATTGATAATATCTGTTCCGACGGTGTAATCCGTCCCCTTCTCCAGCGTCATGCCGTTGTAGGTTGCAGTGATGACCGGCTCCTTGTCCGCTCCTCCTGCCGCAGCAGCCGTCACCGTCACAGCCATACCGACTTCTTCCTGATCCTTGTTGCCGATATCTTTTGCCTTGATCTCAAAATTTACCGTCTTTGTTCCGTAAAGAGAATTCTTTCCGGTAATCGTCAATGTGGCCTGTCCGACATTGACATTGTCGGAATATACCGCATCGTAATCCGCCTGGGAAATGGTCTCCCCGTCCACCAGAAGCTGGAATGCCGGCGCCCACTCATTTCCGGTATATACATAGGAAGTCTTGTCAAAAACAACATTCGCGTCCGCCGCATTGCGCGGTGCACCGCAATATCTCTCTCCGGTATAGTTGCCGGTACCGGTCAGTGTAATTCCTCTTCCTGTCTTGCTGAGGGAAATCGTGTAATCTGTTCCTTCAACCAGATTCTTCACGCCGTCTACGGCATCCGCATCTGTACGCGCCGTATCCCTTACCTCTTTGATGCTGGGGGCAAGTATGGCAGATGCATTATCCGGGTCTGCCGCCGCTTCAGTCAGCACCTTATCCCAGTTAATACCCTCCTGCAGTGTCACTTCCACTGCCGCGTCTGATATATCCTTCTGTGCGATCACGTATTCCTTCTGAATCTTTCCGCTGTAACCGTTCTGTCCTGTAATGTACAGGTAATAGGTTCCCGCATTCACAAGCGCGGTTGTGTCCGTGGCAGGATCAAACGTTGCTGCCGCGCCACCAACCATCTGTGCATAGGACAACTGGTACTGATCGTTCTCTTTTAATATAGTATCTCCCACCTGCACCGCAACGGATGGAATCTGCTGTCCGCCGTTGTATACCGGATTCTCCGGGCTGACTATCACCGCATCCTCTGAGAGATTCGGTGTGACTGTCAGATTACAGGTGTAGCTCTCTCCGGCATAGGCTGCCGTGATCGTCGTGCTGCCTACAGCAACACCCTTGATTATCGCATCGTTGCCTACACCGCTTACGACTGCCACCGCCTCATTGCCGGAAACCCAGGTTACGGTTCCCGTGGCATTCTGCAGTGTGAGATCCTGACCCCTCCATCCCTCACCGATGGTCATGCTGTTCTTGTTCAGTGCTACGGCGGCGCTCTTTTTCACATTACTGCTCTGCGGTGCCACCCGTTTTGCAGCATTGGAGGAACTTCTCCCGGATGCTGCAGTCACATCATAGGTGTATGCGTTTATCGCCGCACATTTTCCGTTCGCTGTATACATATCCTGCCAGCCGGCATTGCCGAGAATATAGCTCTCTCCCTCTGCCGTACCGCCATATACATAAAAGGACGCCCCGCTCAACCGGACGATCACAGAAAACCTGGAACCATTATCCATTACCTGGTTCGCCAGCCCTGTGGAATATGTGTTCTTTCCTTCCTTCACGCTGACTTCTTCTTGGAAAATGCTCGTTCCCGCATCCGGCGCCATGCCTGTTACATCCTTGTAATATTCCACGGTAGCCGTTGCCTTGCCGCCATCATCCACATGTGCGTAGAAGTCAATACTGTCTAACAGCTCTGCTCCATCCGCATTGCGGTTCGCTGTAAATACCGCAGCTACAGCCTGGGTCTCGCACGGTGCTCCCGCCAGTACCCCGTCTCCGTTCCGATAGGTGTTTACCGTTCCCTGTCCTGCCCAGACAGTCGTCGGCCATTCCACCATCGTCACAATCAGGCATACTGTCAGCATAAACGCCGAAATTCTCTTGCATACATCCTTGTACATACGCGCCATCTCCTTTGATCTATCCCTTTAGCGTTCGTCCCATTTTATGAAACTCTAAATTATACCTTATCTATTTTATCGACATCTTTTCACGGTTCTTTAACATCTTTTCTAAAAAAATGGGACAGCCAAACATTGTCTGGCCGCCCCATTCTGTAATGCAGATATAATCTGCGCTTTATTCTTCTGTATCCTCGGACTCTTCCGGCGCATTCTCCTCTAATGTGTAATTCTCATCTGCCACATCGGTGTCATCAAAATCGTCGAAATCATCGAATGCAATCTCCTCGTTCTCATCAATATCCGAACTCAGCTTGATATTACGGTATCTCTTCATACCGGTACCAGCCGGGATCAGCTTACCAATGATAACGTTCTCCTTCATACCAATGAGCGGATCAACCTTACCCTTGATGGCAGCTTCCGTCAGAACCTTTGTGGTCTCCTGGAAGGATGCTGCTGACAGGAAGGAGTTGGTTGCAAGAGAAGCCTTTGTGATACCAAGCAGTACCTGCTTGCCTTCTGCAAGCTCCTTGCCCTCTTTCTCCAGAAGCTCATTTGTATCCTCGAAGTCAAGCGTATCTACTAATGTTCCCGGGAGCATATCGGAATCTCCGTTTGTCTCCACACGGACTTTCTGCAGCATCTGGCGCACGATCACCTCGATATGCTTATCGTTGATCTCAACACCCTGCAGACGGTATACACGCTGTACTTCACGAAGCATGTAATCCTGAACGGCACGCACACCCTTGATCTTTAAGATATCATGCGGGTTGACAGAACCTTCCGTCAGCTCGTCGCCGGCCTCTAAGACTGCACCGTCCATAACCTTGATTCTGGAACCGTAAGGAATCAGATATGCCTTGCTCTCTCCAGTCTCATTGTTCGTCACAACGATCTCACGCTTCTTCTTGGTATCTTTGATATTGGCAACACCGCTGAACTCGGTAATGATCGCAAGTCCCTTCGGCTTTCTTGCCTCAAAAATTTCCTCGACACGCGGAAGACCCTGTGTAATATCGGTACCGGCAACACCACCCGTATGGAATGTACGCATGGTAAGCTGTGTACCTGGCTCACCGATGGACTGTGCCGCGATGATACCGATTGCCTCACCAACCTGTACCGCCTGGCCGGTTGCCATGTTGGCGCCGTAACACTTCGCACACACACCCATGTGGGAACGGCAGGATAATACGGTACGGATCTTCACCTTTGTAAGCGGTTCTCCGTTCTCATCCACACCCTTGCTCATAACAAGTGCCGCGCGCTTCGGTGTAATCATATGATTTGCCTTCACGAGGACATTGCCCTCGGCATCGCAGATGGTATTGCAGGAGAAACGTCCTGTAATACGCTCCTGAAGGCTCTCGATCTCTTCCTTGCCATCCATGAATGCAGTTACCCACATACCAGGGATCTCTCTGCCTGTTCCCTCACAGCAGTCAGACTCACGAACGATCATATGCTGTGATACATCTACCAGACGTCTGGTCAGGTATCCGGAATCGGCGGTACGAAGAGCGGTATCGGACATACCTTTTCGCGCTCCATGCGCAGACATGAAGTATTCCAGTACGTCAAGACCTTCACGGAAGTTGGACTTGATTGGCAGCTCGATTGTTCTACCGGTTGTATCGGCCATAAGTCCTCGCATACCGGCAAGCTGTTTAATCTGCTTATCGGAACCACGGGCTCCGGAATCCGCCATCATGAAGATGTTGTTGTACTTATCCAGTCCGGAGAGAAGTGCATGTGTCAGCTGCTCATCCGTCTCTTTCCATGTCTCTACGACTTCCTTGTAACGCTCTTCCTCTGTGATAAGACCACGCTTATACTGCTTTGTAATGCGGTCTACGGTATCCTGGGCGTCCTTGATCATCTGCGGCTTTTCCGGCGGCTCGGTCATATCGGAAATGGATACGGTCATTGCCGCCCTGGTGGAGTATTTGTAACCCATCGCCTTAACAGCATCCAGCACCTCGGCAGTTCTGGTTGCGCCGTGAATATTGATGACTTTCTCAAGGATCTGCTTATTCTGCTTCTTTGCTACGAGGAAATCGACCTCGAGCTTTAATTCATTGCCCGGAATGCTTCTGTCTACAAAGCCCAGATCCTGCGGGATAATCTCGTTGAAGATGAAACGTCCCAGCGTGGACTCTACGATTCCGGTAATCTTTTTTCCATCCGGCATGGTCTTGCTCATGCGGACTTTGATTCGGGAGTGAAGTGTTACCGCGCCATTCTCATAGGCGAGGATTGCTTCGTTGACACTCTTGAAGAATTTGCCTTCTCCCTTTGCGCCCGGTCTCTCCTGTGTCAGGTAGTAAATACCAAGCACCATATCCTGTGAAGGAACGGCTACCAGTCCACCGTCAGACGGCTTTAACAGGTTGTTCGGAGAGAGCAGCATGAAACGGCACTCTGCCTGTGCTTCCACAGAAAGCGGAAGGTGAACAGCCATCTGGTCACCATCGAAATCGGCGTTGAACGCGGTACACACAAGCGGATGAAGCTTGATTGCCTTACCCTCTACGAGGATCGGCTCGAATGCCTGAATACCGAGACGGTGCAGTGTAGGAGCACGGTTCAGCATAACCGGATGCTCTTTGATGACGTCCTCGAGCACATCCCAGACCTCAGTCTGAAGTCTCTCGACCATCTTCTTCGCACTCTTGATATTATGAGCGGTTCCGTTTGCAACAAGCTCCTTCATGACGAACGGCTTGAACAGCTCGATTGCCATTTCCTTCGGAAGACCGCACTGGTAAATCTTTAACTTCGGCTCTACGCAGATAACGGAACGTCCGGAATAGTCAACACGCTTACCGAGCAGGTTCTGACGGAAACGTCCGGACTTACCTTTTAGCATGTCGGACAGAGACTTGAGTGCTCTGTTACCCGGTCCTGTAACAGGACGTCCGCGGCGGCCGTTATCGATCAGGGCATCTACAGCCTCCTGAAGCATACGCTTCTCGTTGCGGACGATGATATCCGGTGCGCCAAGCTCTAAGAGTCTTCTCAGACGGTTGTTACGGTTGATGATTCTTCTGTACAGATCGTTTAAGTCAGATGTTGCAAAACGTCCACCATCCAGCTGTACCATCGGGCGCAGATCTGGCGGAATGACCGGGATGACCGTGAGGATCATCCACTCCGGCTTGTTGCCGGACTCGCGGAATGCTTCTACAACTTCCAGTCTCTTGATGATGCGCGCGCGCTTCTGACCGGTTGCGTCTGCAAGCTCTGCCTGAAGCTCTGCGGAATCCTTCTCAAGATCGATCGCGTGTAACAGTTCCTGGATTGCCTCGGCACCCATTCCGACACGGAACGCATTGCCGTACTGCTCTCTGGCTTCCTGATATTCGCTCTCGGAAAGCACCTGCTTATACTGTAATGCCGTGTTACCGGCATCCAGTACAATGTATGATGCAAAATATAATACCTTCTCAAGAGTTCTCGGTGAGAGGTCAAGAATCAGTCCCATGCGGGACGGAATTCCCTTAAAGTACCAGATATGGGAAACCGGAGCTGCAAGCTCGATATGTCCCATACGCTCTCTACGAACGCTTGCTTTTGTAATCTCAACGCCGCATCGGTCACATACCACACCTTTGTAGCGGATCTTCTTGTATTTACCACAGTGGCATTCCCAGTCCTTGCTCGGTCCGAAAATCTTTTCACAGAACAGACCATCCTTCTCAGGCTTTAATGTTCTGTAGTTGATCGTCTCAGGCTTCTTAACCTCGCCTCTGGACCACTCATGAATCTTCTCCGGTGATGCCAAACCGATCTTAATGGCATCGAAAGAGATAGACTGGCCTGTTGCCTCTTTATTCATTGTCTCTGGCATTTATGACACTCCCTTCTATCTATTCTTCGTCAAGAACGTCGTCTGATGACTCATCAAAAAACTCAGAATCGTCTTCATCCTCTTCCTCATCTTCTACGTCTACCAGTTCCTCGTTCTCTGTATCAAACTGCTTCTGGGAGAATCCCATCTTTGCAAAGGACTCGCTGTCTTCAAATGCAAAATCCTTATCGCCGGAAATGATAGAATTCAAATCGGTATTACCGTACTCACTGGTCTCCATGAGTTCTACTTCGTTGCGGTTCTCATCGAGCACTTTGACATCCAGTCCGAGGGACTGCAGCTCTTTTAAGAGAACCTTGAAGGACTCCGGAATACCCGGCTCAGGGATATTGTCACCCTTGATGATCGCCTCGTAAGTCTTCACACGTCCGACCACGTCATCGGACTTCACTGTCAGGATCTCCTGTAAGGTATAAGATGCACCGTAAGCCTCGAGTGCCCATACCTCCATCTCTCCGAAACGCTGTCCACCGAACTGTGCCTTACCACCTAACGGCTGCTGCGTTACTAAGGAGTAAGGACCGGTAGAACGTGCATGGATCTTATCGTCTACCAGGTGATGCAGCTTCAGGTAATGCATGTGTCCGATTGTAACCGGTGAATCAAACGGCTCTCCGGTACGTCCGTCACGAAGCTGTACCTTTCCGTCACGGGAAATCGGCACGCCCTTCCACAGTGCCCTGTGTGCGCGGTTGTCATACAGGTACTTCATGACTTCCTCATTCAGTGTGTCTTTATATTTTGCTTCAAAGTCTTCCCACTCGAAGTTGACGTAATCATTTGCAAGCTCCAGCGTATCCTGGATATCAATCTCCTTCGCACCGTCGAATACCGGTGTCTCGATGTTGAAGCCAAGTGCCTTCGCAGCAAGGCTTAAGTGAATCTCGAGGACCTGACCGATGTTCATACGGGACGGCACACCCAACGGGTTCAGCACGATGTCAAGCGGGCGGCCATTCGGAAGGAACGGCATATCCTCTACCGGAAGTACACGGGAAACGACACCCTTGTTACCGTGACGACCTGCCATCTTATCACCGACGGAGATCTTTCTCTTCTGTGCAATGTAAATGCGGACTGCCTGGTTCACACCCGGAGACAGCTCGTCGCCGTTCTCTCTTGTGAATACCTTTGCATCCACGATGATACCGTACTCGCCGTGCGGCACCTTCAAGGAAGTGTCACGCACTTCTCTTGCCTTCTCGCCGAAGATTGCGCGGAGCAGTCTCTCCTCGGCTGTCAGCTCGGTCTCTCCCTTCGGAGTTACCTTTCCGACTAAGATATCACCGGCGCGAACCTCCGCACCGATACGGATAATACCTCTCTCATCGAGATCCTTCAACGCGTCGTCGCCGACACCCGGAACATCTCTCGTGATCTCTTCCGGTCCGAGCTTCGTGTCACGCGCTTCTGCTTCATACTCCTCAATATGGATGGATGTATAAACATCATCCTGTACCAGACGCTCGCTCAAAAGAACAGCATCCTCGTAGTTGTAACCTTCCCAGGTCATGAATCCGATCAGCGGGTTCTTACCGAGTGCCAGCTCACCGTTCGCGGTGGAAGGACCGTCTGCGATCACTTCGCCAACCTCCACGCGGTCGCCCTTAAACACGATCGGCTTCTGGTTGTAGCAGTTGGACTGGTTACTTCTGGAGAACTTCGTCAGCTTGTATACATCTCTGCCGCCCTCGTCATTCTTGATGATGATCTGGTTGGACTCAGAGCTCTCAACAACACCGGCTTTTTTCGCCACAACACACACACCGGAGTCTACCGCTGCCTTCGTCTCCATACCGGTACCGACTACCGGCGCCTCTGTGGTCAGAAGCGGCACTGCCTGACGCTGCATGTTGGATCCCATGAGTGCACGGTTTGCATCGTCGTTCTGCAGGAACGGAATGGATGCAGTAGCGACGGAGAACACCATCTTCGGGGAGACGTCCATGTAATCAAACATGGTCTTCTCATATTCCTGTGTCTCATCCAGATAACGACCGGATACGGAATTACGGACGAAATGTCCTTCCTCATCCAGCGCCTCATTCGCCTGTGCTACATGGTAATTATCCTCTTCGTCTGCGGTCATGTAGACAACTTCGTCTGTGACACGCGGATTCTTAGGATCGGATTTATCGATCTTACGGTACGGAGCCTCAATAAATCCGTACTCGTTGATTCTTGCATAGCTTGCCAGAGAGTTGATCAGACCGATGTTCGGTCCCTCAGGCGTCTCGATCGGGCACATTCTTCCATAGTGGGAGTAATGTACATCTCGCACCTCGAATCCTGCACGGTCTCTGGACAGACCGCCCGGTCCCAATGCGGAAAGACGTCTCTTGTGTGTCAGCTCTGACAGCGGGTTGTTCTGATCCATAAACTGGGACAGCTGGGAAGATCCGAAGAACTCTTTTACAGCTGCGGTTACCGGCTTAATGTTGATCAGGCTCTGCGGGGAAATACCGTCCAGATCCAGGGTGGTCATTCTCTCGCGGACTACTCTCTCCAGTCTGGAAAGACCAATACGGTACTGGTTCTGTAACAGTTCTCCGACCGCACGGATGCGTCTGTTACCCAGATGATCGATATCGTCATCATGGCCGATGCCGTACTCCAGATGCATGTTATAGTTGATGGATGCAAAAATATCATCCTTGGTAATATGCTTCGGAATCAGGTCATGCACATTCTTGTGAATGGCCTCTTTTAAATCCTCCACGTCCGGATATTCATCCATGAGCTGCTTTAATACCGGATAGTACACAAGCTCTGTGATGCCGAGATCCTTCGGATTGCAGTCCACATAATGTCTCAGATCTACCATCATGGAAGACAGCACCTTGATATTTCTGGTCTCGCCCTGAATCCATACATACGGAACAGCCGCGTTCTGAATATCATCCGCCAGGGATCTTGTCACTTCGGTTCCTGCCTCGGCGATGATCTCACCTGTGGACACATCGACAACATCCTCTGCCAGAACATGTCCGTTGATACGGTTGCGCAGCATTAACTTCTTATTAAACTTATAGCGTCCGACCTTTGCAAGATCATATCTTCTCGGGTCAAAAAACATAGCAGAAATAAGGCTCTCCGCACTCTCAACTGTCAGCGGCTCGCCTGGTCTGATTTTCTTATATAATTCCAGAAGTCCCTCTTCGTAGTTGGTTGCCACATCCTTGCCGAAACTTGCAAGAATCTTCGGCTCCTCACCGAACAGGTCTACGATCTCCTGGTTGCTTCCGACGCCAAGTGCACGGATCAATACCGTGATCGGCACCTTTCTGGTTCTATCTACACGGACATAAAATACGTCATTGGAGTCTGTCTCATACTCTAACCACGCACCACGGTTAGGGATGACAGTACAGGAATACAGCTTTTTACCCACTTTATCGTGAGCGATTCCATAGTAGATACCCGGGGAACGCACCAGCTGGCTGACGATAACACGCTCTGCGCCGTTGATCACGAAAGTACCGGTCTCTGTCATCAAAGGAAGGTCGCCCATGAAAATCTCATGCTCATTGATCTCGTCAGTCTCCTTGTTGTGAAGTCTGACCTTGACCTTCAAAGGTGCCGCATAAGTTGCATCTCTTTCTTTGCACTCTGGAATTGTGTACTTTACATCGTCCTCACACAATGTAAAATCTACAAACTCCAGGCTCAGATGACCGCTGTAATCAGCGATTGGAGAGATATCATCGAAAACTTCTTTCAGGCCCTCGCTTAAGAACCACTGATAGGAGTCTTTCTGGACTTCTATCAGATTCGGCATTTCCAATACCTCTTTCTGTCTCGAGTAACTCATACGTATGCCCTTTCCAGCTTTCACTGGACGTATTCTGTTTTTCTCCATTGACGTTTCACCTCTCGTTTTTATTTACACTAAGCTGCCCCAAAAGTGGCAGCAACTGTCTCAATCCACCGTAACCACAAGATACGGTATAGGCACATCCGGCGGCATACAACGCGAAAAGCGCGCAATAAGCCCAATGCACCACAATAGTGCAACGTATATGATAGCACAATAGCAAGTGCCGCGTCAAGGATTTTTTAAAATATTTATTTCTTCTCCGTGAGTACGCAAAAAACGACGAAGGAAAGCTCTAAAGCCTTCGCTCCGCCGTTCGCCACCGCTTATGAGACAAGAAAATTTGCCGCCGCGCGGGTTCTCTGTTCCATCTGTTTTTTCTGCATAAAAAATGCATATTGCTGCAGGGTCTGCTTCTTTTTCTGCTCGGATACCGCCTGTCCGTAATCCAGATCCTCGAGCCGGCTTTTTCCTGCCGTTACATTCAGCCTGGTGTTGGTACTGTAGCGGTACGCATACTCCAGTGCATTGCTCTGTGCGCCCATACCGCTGCGCCCTGCACTCACTCTGGCAAGCGCATCATCCACCTGCGCCAGATCAAAATCTTTCGTCACATCAAAATCCGCAATCCCAAGTGCCTGTAATGTGGCATCCGCAGTCGTAATCTCCATTCCGTTGCCGGTGGCATCCGTCATGATATTGTACTTCTGCGACGCGCCATCCAGAAGCGGCTTCGTGTTAAAGCTTGTCTGTTTTGCAATATCTGAAATGCCCTGCTTATACTGCTCGATCTGCGCCTGAATACTTGTCCGCTCCGCATCTGTGATCGTCGCCGTATTGGACGCCCGAACACCAAGTTCACGGATCTTCTGAAGATAATCCGTAATCCCGCTCATTGCGCCATCCGCCACATTCAGCATATCTTTTGCCGCGCCAATGTTGTTCTCCCCGGCCTTATAGCTTCTGGTCTGCGTCTCCTGCTTCTGGATGATCGCAAGCTCCGCCGCACCGTCTGCCGCCCGGTTCACTTTTTTGCCGCTTGCAAATTTCCCGTAATCTGCATAAGATGTGCTGCTTCGCTGCATCGAAGTAATACCGTTCATAAAAGTCTCCTTTCTGTTCTTAAGTTCCGCCGCTCTCTCTGCCCGTCTTTTCTATTTTCTTTATAACACACAATACCGCTACTCTTCAAGTATCTCCTGAATATAATACCGGCTTTGTTTTGCGAGATCGACAAAAGTGTCCCCCACCTGCACAAGCGGACATGACAACTTATATTTGTTAATCATGACCACTCTTCCCATCCTGCCATCATTCAGGATCACGTTGCGCTGGATCATCGTCTCGGCAATCCGCTTCAGAAATGTCATCAGATAGTTGGCGTCCAGACGGTTATACCCCTCATCCTCCATCTTCTTGATCGCTTCAAATGCCGAGATGCCCGCTTTATCTCCCTGGCGCATCGTAAGGGCATCGTAAGTATCTGCCACCGCAAGAATTCTGGAAATCCAGTTGATGTTATCCCCCATTACCTGCAGTGGGAACCCGCTTCCATTCACGCGCTCGTGGTGCGTCAGAACCGCCTGTTTAATCCGCTGGTCTATGTTCATCTTCTTAATAAGGTTGTATCCGCTCACGACATGTTTCTCATATCGTTCCGTCTCGTATTCTTGCAGAAATTCCGTCTGTTCCTGCCCGTCCTTCCAGAGTTCAAGAAATCCAATGTCATGAAGCAGCCCCGCCGCCATGACCTCCTCCATCTCCGCCTCGGTGCATCCGCTCCACCGTGCAAGAAGCTGTCCAAAAAGCGCCACGTTAATGGTATGTGCGTACAGACCTGACTGCTGTTTTTTCATATGAAGCAGCATGTCCGCAAGATCTGTATCATCATCTGCTTTTTTCAGCAGTCCGTTCAGCGGCTCCAGCAGCATGGAAATGTTCACATCCTTACTCCGGTATACAATATCTTTCAGTTCTTCCGAAATCGACTGTTCGGCAACCGAGAACTCTGCCTGGAACTCTTTCAGATGCTGTTCCTTCGCCGGCGCACTCTGTTCCTGCTGTTCCGGGCGTTCTTTCCTGCCCGTCGGATATTCCACCATCACACTGTCCACAAAATGTCTGGTCAGCAGCGCGACGACGTCCTTCGTGACGACCGCTCCGTCCGGCACAATCACCGCCCCTGTCTTTGAAAATACATCCTCTCTTATGATCATGCCCTCCCGCAGGCGGTTGACCGACATCCTCAAACATGGCATGGTATCTTCTCCTCTTTCCCGTACTTTCATCCTCTGGAAAAGTACTATTTTCCTATAAAGTCTGTTAGTACTATCATATACCAAGTATTTTCTTTTGGGAAGTAGGGAATTTATTCTCCCGTACCGGCGCAGCTGCTACGGAAAGCCCGCTGTCCGGCAGAGCCGGCCAGCACGCGGCTGTCGCCGCGCATAAACAAAAAAGGCGCGACCGCCGGGAATAAATTCCCGCAGTCACGCCTTTTCCGCTTATATGCTTCTCGTAGCTTACGCGATTATTTTAAAGTAACCTTTGCGCCCTCAGCCTCAAGTTTAGCCTTGATGTCGTCAGCGGTTGCCTTGTCAGCAGCCTCTTTGAGAACCTTAGGAGCTCCATCAACGAGATCCTTAGCTTCCTTTAAGCCTAAGCCAGTTGCCTCACGAACAACCTTGATAACCTTAACCTTGTTCGGGCCAACCTCTGTTAACTCAACGTCGAACTCAGTCTTCTCTTCTGCTGCTGCGCCGTCACCAGCACCTGCTGCTGCAACTACAACGCCTGCTGCTGCAGATACGCCGAACTCTTCCTCACAAGCCTTTACTAAGTCGTTTAACTCTAATACGCTTAACTCTTTGATAGCATCAATAAATTCTGCTGTTGTCATCTTTGCCATGATTATTTTCCTCCATTTAATATTGAGATTGTATCACGATGATACGTTTTCTGCCTGCAGATCCCTGCGGCTTTTTTCACTACATTCGATCCGGATTATTCTGCCGGAGTCTCTGCTGCTTCTGTTGCAGGAGCTTCCTCTGCCGGAGCAGCCTCTACTGCCGCGTCAACTGCACCGCCCTTTTCTGCGATCTGATTAAGAACGCGGGCAAGATTGGTAATCGGAGACTGTAAGCTTCCAAGTAACTTGGAAAGAAGAACTTCTCTTGACGGAATCGAAGAGATTGCCTTCATGCCTGCCTCGTCATAGAAGTTACCCTCAACTACGCCAGCTTTTACTTCAAGAGCCGGAGCTTTCTTAGCGAAATCTGCTAATACTCTTGCCGGAGCTGTTGCGTCTGTCGTAGAAATTGCGAATGCATTCGGTCCCTCAAGAACGTCTCTTAAGCTCTCGAACTGTGTTCCCTCTACGGCACGGCTTACTAATGTGTTCTTATATACTTTATAAGTAACACCAGCTTCTCTTAATGCTTTACGTAACTGAGTATCCTCTGCAACGGTAAGTCCACGGTAATCAACGACTACAACAGACTGCGCATCTTTGATGTTTTCAGAAATTTCCTGTACGATAGGCTGTTTTAATTCTACCTTTGCCACGAATCGTGCACCTCCTTTTTAGATTTTACGCATATAACAAATCCGAAAGGATATAAAAATCCCTCTCTGCCTAGACAGAGAGGGATCAGAATCTCATTCTCAATGATTGCTCATGAAAGTCCCTCGGCAGGCTCTACGATTACGCCTTGCGGCACCTGCTGTCTTCGGCCATTATATGCAATCCACAGATGTGGATCTGCCACTGCTGTGGCATCTGTCTCCTAAGAGACGACTGCATCCATACGGACGCACCGCGTTACAACGCTTCTGCATTATAACACTGTATATTGCGGCTGTCAACACTTTTCGCCAACAACACAAACTAGTTTGTGATCTTGGTTACGTTTAACTTAACGCCAGGTCCCATGGTAGATGTAAGAGTTGCGCTCTTTACATACTGACCTTTTAAGCTGGACGGTTTCGCCTTGTTGATAGCACCCATAAGGGTCTGGAAGTTGTCGCTTAACTGCTCCTCAGTGAAAGAAGCTTTTCCTACTGGCACGTGGATAATGTTGGTCTTGTCCAATCTGTACTCAATCTTACCAGCTTTGATGTCGTTGATAGCCTTGGTAACATCCATTGTAACAGTTCCAGCCTTCGGGTTTGGCATTAAGCCCTTCGGTCCAAGTACACGACCGAGACGTCCAACAACGCCCATCATGTCAGGTGTAGCAACGATCACATCAAAGTCTAACCAACCCTCGTTCTGGATCTTCGGAACTAACTCCTCGCCTCCAACGTAGTCAGCGCCTGCTGCCTGTGCCTCATCTAACTTTACGCCCTTTGCGAATACTAAAACTTTTACAGTCTTACCTGTTCCGTGCGGCAGTACAACTGCGCCACGGATCTGCTGCTCTGCATGACGTCCATCACAACCGGTCTTGATATGAAGCTCGATTGTCTCATCAAACTTCGCTGTAGCGTTCTTTTTTACTAAGCTGATTGCCTCAGCAACATCGTACTGATTCGCCTTGTCAAAAGACTTTACAGCGTCCTGATATTTCTTTCCTCTTTTCATGAATATAAACCTCCTGGTGGTAGTATCGGGAGAGGGCCCTCCCACTATATCGTTCCATAAGAACACCGCCGGTGCTCTCTGATGCATTACACTCTCGTGTCTTACTGCTCTACGTTAACGCCCATACTTCTTGCAGTTCCTGCGATCATGCTCATAGCTGCCTCTAAGGATGCTGCGTTTAAGTCTGGCATCTTTAACTCTGCGATCTCCTGTAATTTTGCCTTGGAGAGAGTTGCAACCTTATCCTTGTTCGGTGTGGAAGAACCGGACTTGATGTTGCAAGCCTTCTTGATCAGTACCGGAGCAGGCGGAGTCTTTGTAACGAAGCTGAAGCTTCTGTCTGCGTATACAGTGATTACTACAGGGATGATTAAATCGCCCTGATCCGCTGTTCTGGCGTTGAACTGCTTTGTAAACTCAACAATGTTCACACCGTGCTGTCCAAGTGCAGGTCCGACTGGAGGAGCTGGTGTAGCCTTGCCAGCAGGAATCTGCAATTTGATATATCCTTCTACTTTCTTTGCCATTGGAATTGCCTCCTTAATTCATTCTTTCCTGATTAGGATTGCTCGCTTAATTTGCAAGCTTTACATCTGCGAAACTTATTTCTACCGGCGTTTCGCGGCCGAAAAGCTCAACATTGATGGTCACGCTCTGCTTGCCAGGATTCATCGCCTGAATCACGCCGATGGTATCTTTCCAGACTCCTCCGGTGACAACTACGGTGTCTCCCTCAGCAAAATCAACCTCAATGTTCTCTGTCTTGATCCCAAGCGGTCTCATTTCCATATCGGTAAGCGGTACCGGCTTCGATCCCGGACCAACAAATCCGGTAACACCACGGGTATTTCTGACAACGTACCAAGTGTCATCATTCATAACCATATTGATAAGCACGTATCCCGGAAACATCTTCTTTGATACGGATTTCTTTGCGCCGTTCTTCAGCTCAACGACCTCCTGCATCGGTACGCGGACCTCTAAGATCTGGTCTTCCAGATGCCGGTTCTCAATTGTCTTGTCAATGTTCGCTTTTACCTTATTCTCATATCCTGAGTAGGTATGAACTACATACCAGTGTGCCTCTGCCATAAATCACCTATGCCTCCATTAAAAACTTAAACCAACAAGGAAATCAACGCCATACTGAATCACAAAATCCAGAAGCGCGATCACAAGACCCATTACTACGGAAACAGCAACAACGGCTGCTGTCTGTCTTGCAAGTGATTTGTTGTCCGGCCAAATGATCTTTTTGAATTCAGCCGACAGGCCGCTAAAAAAGCTCTCTTTCTGAGCAGCTTTGTTCTCGGTTTCTCCCATTTTCTCACTCCTTTGCCCAAAAGCCTATTTGGTTTCCTTGTGTAATGTATGAGTCTTGCAGAATCTACAATACTTCTTGGTTTCCATTCTGTCCGGATGAGCTTTCTTGTCCTTTGTCGTGTTGTAATTACGATTCTTACACTCAGTACATGCCAATGTTATTTTCGTGCGCACAACTTCCACCTCCATTAAAATTCTTTGTGCTTTTCTTATGTCTTTCGTTCCCTGCGACCGGGCTTAGATCCCCTCAGGAAAGGAGTCCTA
>ENA-UERK01000302-UERK01000302.1-human-gut-metagenome-genome-assembly--contig:-NODE-302-length-45445-cov-76.309910_pt1 | contig 45445 bp, 28 predicted proteins | sample MGYA00242957_ERZ507957 | MGnify/ENA primary metagenome ERZ507957 (study PRJEB26167, sample SAMN06115538) | human gut metagenome | host: Homo sapiens | place: China:Heilongjiang | collected 2015-11-06...
ACTGGTATCACAGGCGATATCTACTTGGAGTATGACGGTGGTTCAAATGTCAAGACGCTCGATGCTCCTGTCAACACTACAGCCAAGGTTACTTTGAGTCCTAATGGTGGTGACTTCCAGAAGACTATTACTGTAACAGCAACCCTCAGCGACAATGCCAAGAGCGGTTGGTATAAGATTGGTAATGGCGCGCAGGTAGCTCTTACTCCTGGTAAGCCTGCAAACTTCACCCTCGGTGCTGACATGATGGAAGGCGAGAGCAAGACTGTAACTTGGAGCGCTACTAATGCAGAAGGTGTGGCAAAGACTGGTACTGCTACCTTCAACAAGATAAAAGAGGTAGTTATTCCTACTCCAACAGGTATCTTCGCTTATTTCCTCGCTCCTTCAGACTGGACTGATGTTCACGCTTATGTTTGGACTGATGGTGGTGGCGAATATGCTGGTGGATGGCCAGGTGTAGCTTGTACCAAGACCGGTGAGAAGAAGAACGGTTTGGATATCTGGATGTGGAAGTATGATGGTGATAAGACTGAACTCCCTGCCAAGATTATCTTCAACAATAATGGTAATGGTAACAACCAGACTGGTAATTTCGATTTCGTAAACGGTGCAGTCTATAACCGTGACGGTAAGACCAACGAGGTTATCACAGGCATCAACCAGACTGTGGCAGCTCAGAAGACAGGCGCAGTGAAGATTTACACCCTCTCAGGTGTGAAGGTTGCCGAGGTAAGCAACGCTCAGGATGCTGAGTACATCTTGGCTCCAGGTGCTTATATCTGCAACGGTAAGAAGTTTGTGATTAAGTAACTTTTGATGATTGCAAATTGTCAATATAAATATACGTTTAGTTAATTAGGTTTTATTAAGTGCTATTAAAAGGGGATTGCAGTGATGCAGTCCTCTTTTTTTGTTTTTCTGTCTGCTGTTTGTCAAGATTTGAGTGTAATCGTTTGCACATAATTATTCGTTCTTTTTAGCATCATATTTCCCCATCATATATATATAATGTGTAATTTTGCATGAGTAAGCTAACAGAAGAATATTGCCAAGAGTTTTAAAGTGAAGGAATTAACAATCACATAACTAACATAGATATTCATCACTAACTAAAAAATAATAACCTGTCAATCTTATGAAAAGATTTACATCAAGGCTATGGGCAGTCCTTATGCTCATGTTGGTCTCCTTGCAGACGATGGCAACGGATACGTTTACCAGCAATCGTACTGACTTCCGAGACGAAAGTATCTACTTTATGATCACCACCCGTTTCTACGATGGAGATCCTAAAAACAATGTGCTCTGCTGGGACAACCAGGAAGCACAGAAGAGTACCGGGGACCCTTGTTGGCGAGGTGACTTCCAGGGTGTCATCGACAAGCTCGACTACATCAAGGCGCTCGGTTTCACTGCCATCTGGATCACTCCTGTCGTACAGAATGCATCCGGTTATGACTACCACGGCTATCATGCTTCGGATTTCTCCAAGGTAGATTGCCGTTATCAGAGCGGTGACGGCAAAAAGAGCGGTGACGTGATGTTCCAGGAACTCATCGACAAGGCTCACGCCAAGGGTATCAAGATTATCCTCGATATCGTGCTCAACCACTCCGGTAACTTCGGTGAGGAGCATTTTTGCAAGGAGTTCGACCGTGATACCCGTCTTCGTAACCAGGCAGACATCAATGCTTGTATGATTCCTAATTTGGAAACATTAGGTAGTGACTATCCAAGTCTTTTGCCTGCTGGTCAGTATCAGCGTCGTCTTGCCCTGATGAAGAATACAGATGGCAATAACCACGATATACATAACTATTGGCATCATTTCGGTAGCTTCAACTGGGACTTACCTAATCGTTGGTGGGCTCAGATTGCAGGTGACTGTGTGGACCTCAATACTGAGAATAATACAGTGGCTGATTATCTTGTCAAGTGCTATGGCAATTTTATCAAGATGGGTGTCGATGGTTTCCGTATTGATACATCCGGTCACATCTCACGTCTTACCTTCTGCAAGCAGTTCATTCCTCAGTTTGCTGCCCTCGGTAAGCAGTACGAGGACAAGCGATTGAACAAGGCTCCATTCTTCATGTATGGTGAGGTTTGTTCCCGTTACAGTGGTGTGCAGTACCGTGGTCAGGACAACCTTTCACCTTTTTATTATACATGGAAGGCTCCACAGAACTTGATGGATCAGTTTGATGGCAGCCAGTCATACTGGGACACTCAGGAAATTTATGACACAGGTTCTGGTTATGATGATAAGCTGATGCCTCTCTGCGAGAAAGATAATGCGAATTCTCCAGAAAGCAACAATACCTTTATGCTGAATGGCGCATGGCATGAGCCAGACTATTCTCAGTCAAGTGGTTTCAATGTGATCGACTTCCCACTGCACTACAACTTCGGTAATGCTGCCACCGCATACGGCTTGGCAAAGTCTGGTGATATGAAATACAATGACGCTACCTATAATGTGGTATATGTAGACAGTCACGACTATGGTCCTGGGTCAGGGTCTCGTTTTGGCGGCTCAGACGCTCAGTGGGCAGAGAATCTCTCTCTGATGTTCACCTTCCGTGGAATCCCATGTCTCTATTATGGTTCTGAGGTTGGTTTCCGTCGCGATGTTGTGATTGACAGAGGTCCTAATGGTCCTCTTTCTGAAACTGGTCGTGCTTACTTCGGTGGTTATATCACAGGTGATGTAGAAGCATCAGACTTCGGTGACTACAAGGCTTCTGGTAATGTGGCTGCCTCATTGAATCATGATGTGGCTCAGCACCTCATCCGTCTGAACAAGATTCGTCAGGCTGTTCCTGCTCTCCGTAAGGGTCAGTGGACTGACGATGGTTGTACTCCTGCCAAGGGTGGTATCGCCTTCAAGCGTGCTTATAAGGACAGTTATGCACTCGTAGCCCTCAATGGTGGTGCTACTTTCACAGATTGCCCAGCAGGTACTTATACTGATTTGGTAACTGGTAAGACTTACACAGGTTCTACTATCACCGTTGATGCTCCTGCTACTCAGGGTCAGGTTCGCGTACTCGTGAAAGACTGGACTGATGGCAAGCTCATTGATGATGGTGCTTTCATCTACGATACAACAGCCAAGTCTCTGGACGGTCAGACCTATGATGGTAATGAAGAGGCTGGTACAACTTGGGTTGACGAGGCTCCTCTTATGCCTGTAAGCGTTTCTCTTTCTCCAGCTGGCGGAAGTTTCCGCACCAATACGGTAACTGTTACCGCTGAGGTCTCAGAAGATGCTACGTCTGCTTGGTATCAGATAGAGGGACAGGACAAGGTAGATTTGACCCCAGGTAAGCCTGTTACCTTCACTATCGGTGATGACATGAACTTCAATGACACCAAGACAGTGACTTGGAGTGCTACAAGCTCTGAAGGCAAGGAGAAGACTGGTAAGGCTACATATACTAAGGTTGATCCTAACGCAGCTATCACCGTATATGTAAAGGCAGACAAGGCTCCTTACATCCATGCTTGGACAACAGGTACTGACGGCATGAACTTGACTGGTGCATGGCCTGGTAAGGTAATGAAGGGTCCTGAGGAGATTGATGGTGCAAAATACTGGTCTTACTCTTTCTATGACGTAGAGAGTTTCAATGTCATCTTGAATAATGGTAGCGGTGATCAGTCTGGTGACATCACTGGTATTACAAGTGATATCTACTTGGAGTATGATGGCGGTAAAAGTGCCAAGAAGATTGACGCTCCTGTCAATGCTGCAGCCAAGGTTACTTTGAGTCCTAATGGTGGTTACTTCGAGAAGACTATCAAGGTTACTGCGACCCTTAGCGACAATGCCAAGAGCGGTTGGTATAAGATTGGCGATGGCGAGCAGGTAGCTCTTACTCCTGGTAAGTCTGAAACCTTCACTCTTGGTGCTGACATGATGGAAGGCGAGAGCAAGACTGTAACTTGGAGTGCAACTAATGCAGAGGATATGGTTAAGACTGGTACTGCAACCTTCACCAAGAAGGCTGAGGTGGTTGTTCCTGCTCCAACAGGTATCTTCGCTTACTTCCTCGCTCCTTCAGACTGGAGTAAGGTTGTCTGCTGGGCTTGGAATAATACAGACAACTTTACCGGTGGTAACTGGCCAGGTGTAGCATGTACCAAGATCGGTGTGAAGAAGAATGGTTTGGATGTCTGGATGTGGAAGTATGATGGTGATTTGACAACTGCTCCTACTATGATCATCTTCAACAACGGCGGTGGTCAGCAGACAAAGGATTTGAAATTCGAAAACGGTGCAGTTTATAACCTTGCCGGTAAGACCAATGAATCTGTCTCAACAGGTATCAACCAGACTGTAGCAGCTCAGAAGGCAGGCGCAGTGAAGATTTACACCCTTTCAGGTGTGAAGGTTGCCGAGGTAAGCAACGCTCAGGATGCTGAGTACATCTTGGCTCCAGGTGCTTATATCTGCAACGGTAAGAAGTTTGTGATTAAGTAACTTTAGATGATTGCAAATTGTCAATATAAATGTAAGTTTAGTTAATTAGGTTTTATTAAGTACTATTATTAAAAAGGGGATTGCAGTGATGCAGTCCTCTTTTTTTGTTTTTCTGTCTGCTGTTTGTCAAGATTTGCGTGTAAACGTTTGCACATAATTATTCATTCTTTTTTGCATAATATTTCCCCAGATATATATATAATGTGTAATTTTGCATTAGTAAGCTAACAGAAGAATCACAAGTGGTTTTAAAGCTTTTGCCCTTACAGGGCGACAGGTTACCGCCCCAACAACCCAGGGCGTTGCCCTGGGCTAAGAGCTTCTGCCCCTTCAGGGCGTGTAGGGGACAGGGTTATCTCTGATAATCGCTTGTCGAAGGATATGTAAAGGACAGCAACTCCAATGAGCAGCACGCCCTGAAAGGGCAGAAGCTCTTAGCCCAGGGCAGCGCCCTGGGTATAAAGGCAATGAGCAATGCGCCCTGTAAGGGCAACAGCTTTATATATTGCCAGGAGTTTTAAAGTGGGGAATTAACAATCACATAACTAACATAGATATTCATCACTAACTAAAAATTAATAACAATCAATTTATGAAGAGATTTACATCCAAACTATGGGCAGTTCTTTTGCTCATGTTGGTCTCCATGCAGACGATGGCTACTGATGTGTTTACATCGAATCGTACTGACTTCCGAGACGAAAGTATCTATTTCATGATGACCACTCGTTTCTACGATGGTGATCCAAGTAACAATGTGCTCTGCTGGGACAACCAGGAAGCACAGAAGAGTACCAAGGACCCTTGTTGGCGAGGTGACTTCCAGGGTGTCATCGACAAGCTCGACTACATCAAGGCGTTAGGTTTCACAGCCATCTGGATCACTCCTGTCGTACAGAATGCATCCGGTTATGACTACCACGGCTATCATGCTTCGGATTTCTCCAAGGTAGATTGCCGTTATCAGAGCGGTGACGGCAAAAAGAGCGGTGACGTGATGTTCCAGGAACTCATCGACAAAGCTCACGCCAAGGGTATCAAGATTATCCTCGATATCGTGCTCAACCACACCGGTAACTTCGGTGAGGAGCATTTTTGCAAGGAGTTCGACCGTGATACCCGTCTTCGTAACCAGGCAGACATCAATGCTTGTATGATTCCTAATTTGGAAACATTAGGTAGTGACTATCCAGGTCTTCAGCCTGGTTATCAGTATCAGCGTCGTCTTGCCATGATGAAGAATACCGATGGTCAGAATCATGATCCACACAACTACTGGCACCATTTCGGTAACTTCAACTGGGACTTGCCTAATCGTTGGTGGGCTCAGATTGCAGGTGACTGTGTGGACCTCAATACTGAGAATAATACAGTGGCTGATTATCTTGTCAAATGCTATGGCAACTTCATCAAGATGGGTGTCGATGGTTTCCGTATTGATACATCCGGTCACATCTCACGTCTTACCTTCTGCAAGCAGTTTATTCCTCAGTTTGCTGCCCTCGGTAAGAAGTACGAGGACAAGCGATTGAACAAGGCTCCTTTCTTCATGTATGGTGAGGTTTGTGCCCGTTTCGGTGGTGTGCAGTACCGTGGTCAGGACAATCTTTCACCTTATTATTATACATGGAAGGCTCCACAGAACTTGATGGATCAGTTTGATGGCAGCCAGACATACTGGGACACTCAGGAGATCTATGACAGTGGTACAGGTTATGATGCTAAGCTGATGCCTCTCTGCGAGAAGGATAATGCGGATTCTCCTGAAAGCAATAATACCTTTATGCTGAATGGCGCATGGCATGAGCCAGACTATTCTCAGTCAAGCGGTTTCAATGTAATCGACTTCCCATTGCACTACAACTTCTCTAATGCAGGAAGTGCATACGGCTTGGCTAAGTCTGGTGATATGAAATACAATGATGCTACTTTCAATGTGGTATATGTAGACAGTCATGACTATGGTCCTCAGCCAAGTGATGGTATCCGTTTCTCTGGTAGTGATGCTCAGTGGGCTGAGAATCTCTCTCTGATGTTTACCTTCCGTGGAATCCCATGTCTCTATTATGGTTCTGAGGTAGGTTTCCGTCGTGGTTCTGTGATTGACAAAGGTCCTAATGGTCCTCTTTCTAACACTGGTCGTGCTTACTTCGGTGGTTATATCACAGGTGATGTAACTGCAACAGACTTCGGAGAATACAAGGCTTCTGGTAACGTGGAAGCTACATTGAATCATGATTTGGCTCAGCATCTCATTCGTCTGAACAAGATTCGTCAGGCTGTTCCTGCTCTCCGTAAGGGTCAGTGGACAGACGAGGGTTGTACTCCAGCCAAGGGTGGTATCGCCTTCAAGCGTGCTTACAAGGACAGCTATGCACTCGTAGCCCTCAATGGTGGTGCAACTTTCACAGATTGCCCAGCTGGTACTTATACAGACTTGGTAACAGGCAAGACTTACACAGGTTCTACTATCACCGTTGATGCTCCTGCTACTCAGGGTCAGGTTCGCGTTCTCGTGAAAGACTGGAAGGGTGGCAAGCTCATTGATGATGGTGCTTTCATCTACGAAACTGCTGCTCAGCATAAGGGTGGTCAGACCTATGATGGCAATGAAGAGGCTGGTACGACTTGGGTTGACGAGACTCCTCTTCAGCCTGTAAGCGTTTCTCTTTCTCCTGCTGGCGGAAGTTTCCGCACCAATACGGTTACTGTTACCGCTACACTCTCTGAAGACGCTGTGTCTGGTTGGTACCAGATAGAGGGACAGGATAAGGTAGAATTGACTCCTGGTGAGGCTACCACCTTCACTATCGGTGAAGGTATGAACTTCAAGGACAGCAAGACTGTGACTTGGGGTGCTACAAGCTCTGAAGGCAAGGAGAAGACAGGTAAGGTTACTTATACCAAGGTAGATCCTAACGCAGCTATCACGGTAACAGTAAAGGCAGACAAGGCTCCTTACATCTATGCTTGGACAACAGGTACTTCCGAGAAGAAATTGACAGATGCTTGGCCTGGTAAGGTAATGAATGGTCCAGAGGAAATCGATGGTGCTAAATACTGGACTTACTCTTTCGATAACGTTGAGAGCTTCAATGTCATCTTGAATAATGGTGGTAGTGCTCAGTCTGGTGATATCACTGGTATCACAGGCGATATCTACTTGGAGTATGATGGTGGTTCAAGTGCCAAGAAGATTGACGCTCCTGTCAATACAGCAGCCAAGGTTACTTTGAGTCCTAATGGTGGTGACTTCCAGAAGACTGTTTCCGTAACAGCAACATTGAGCAGCAATGCCAAGAGCGGTTGGTATAAGATTGGCGATGGCGAGCAGGTGGCTCTTACTCCTGGTAAGGCTGAAACATTCACTCTCGGTGAAGATATGCTGGAAGGCGAGAGCAAGACTGTAACTTGGAGTGCAACTAATGCTGATAACGAAACCAAGACTGGTTCTGCTACCTTCAACAAGATGAAAGAGGTAGTTATTCCTACTCCAACAGGTATCTTCGCTTACTTCCTCGCACCTTCAGACTGGAGTAAGGTAGACTGCTGGGCTTGGAGTGGTTCTGAGAACTATACCGGTGGTAACTGGCCAGGTGTAGCATGTACCAAGATCGGTGTGAAGAAGAATGGTTTGGATGTCTGGATGTGGAAGTATGATGGTGACAAGACAGAACTTCCTACCAAGATTATCTTCAATAACGGTGGTAATGGTCAGCAGACAGCCGATTTGGATTTCGTAAACGGTGCAGTTTATGACCGCAACGGTAAGACCAACGAGACTATCACAACAGGCATCAACCAGACTGTAGCAGCTCAGAAGGCTGGCGCAGTGAAGATCTACACCCTCACAGGTGTGAAGGTTGCCGAGGTTAGCAACGCTCAGGATGCTGAGTACATCTTGGCTCCAGGTGCATATATATGCAACGGCAAGAAGTTTGTGATTAAGTAATGTTAGAATTGTAAATATAATTAAGGGTTAGTAAATTTGGTTTTATTAAGTGCTATTGTTATTAAGGAGGGTTGCAGTGATGCAACCCTCTTTTTTTGTTTTACAACCCTTCACTTTGTCAATATTTTGTGTAATCGTTTGCACACGTTTATTCGTTCTTTCCTGCATATTTTTTTCCCTCATATATAAATAATGTGTAAATTTGCATTAGTAAGCTAACAGAAGAATATTGCCAGGAGTTTTAAAGTGAGAAATTAACAATCAAAACTTAGATAATGACATTTTCATCACTAACTAAAAAAATAATAACCAATCAAATTATGAAGAGATTTACATTCAGGCTATGGGCAGTCCTTATGCTCATGTTGGTCTCAATGCAGTCGATGGCAACGGAAACGTTTACCAACGATCGTACTGACTTCCGAGACGAAAGTATTTACTTTATGATCACCACCCGTTTCTACGATGGAGATCCTAAAAACAATGTGCTCTGCTGGGACAACCAGGCAGCGCAGATTGAAACAAAAGACCCTTGCTGGCGAGGCGACTTCCAGGGTGTCATCGACAAGCTCGACTACATCAAGGCGCTTGGTTTTACAGCCATCTGGATTACTCCTGTCGTACAGAACGCATCCGGTTATGACTACCACGGTTATCATGCCATGGATTTCCAGCATGTTGACTGCCGCTATCAGAGCGGTGATGGCAGCAAGAGCGGTGACGTGATGTTCCAGGAACTCATCGACAAGGCGCACGCTAAGGGTATCAAGATTATCCTCGACATCGTGCTCAACCACACTGGTAACTTCGGTGAGGAGAAGCTCTGCAAGCTGTTCGATCGTAACACACAACTTCGCAACCAAGCTTACATCGATGCTTGTATGACCCCTACAGAAACTTTGGGTAGTGACTACCTGACCATCCTTCCAAAAGATCAATACCAGCGTCGTCTTACCATGATGAAGAATATGAATGGTCAGAACCAGGATATTCACAACTACTGGCATCATTTCGGTATGTTCGGTTGGGATGATCCATCCCGTTGGTGGGGGCAGATTGCCGGTGACTGCGTAGACCTGAATACAGAGAACGACGAGGTAGCTAAGTATCTCGTAGATTGCTATGGTCAGTTCATCAAGATGGGTGTGGATGGTTTCCGTATCGATACCTCCGGTCATATCTCACGACTCACTTTCAACCATCAGTTCATTCCTCAGTTTGCTGCCCTCGGTAAGCAGTACGAGAATAAGCGATTGAACAAGGCTCCTTTCTTTATGTATGGTGAGGTTTGTACCCGTGGTCACGAAGCAACCTACAGAGGTCAGGCTAATCTTTCTTGCTACTTCTATACATGGAAGTCTGATGAGTCTTTGATGAACCAGTGGGATGGAAGCCAAAGCTTCTGGGACAGTCAGGTATTGCCAGAGGGTTCTGGTCCTGTCGGTCCTCAGGCACTCTGCGGTAAGGAAACATTTGGTGACAAGAAGAGCGAAAATGCCAAGATGATCAATGGTGCATGGCATGAGCCAGACTATTCTGAGGCAAGTGGTTTTAATGTCATCGACTTCCCAATGCACTATAGCTACAATACAGCTAAAGATGCATTCCGTCTTTCAAAGGAAGACGAACTCTATAATGACGCTACATACAATGTAGTATATATTGACAGCCATGACTACAGTCCAGGCCCTAACGATCTCAACCGTTTCGGTGGTACAGATGCTCAGTGGGCTGAGAATCTCTCTCTCTTGTTTACCTTCCGTGGTATTCCATGTATCTACTATGGTTCTGAGGTTGGTTTCCGTCGTGGTGTAAGAATCGACCCAGGTCCTAACGGTCCTCTTTCTGAAACTGGTCGTGCTTACTTCGGTGGTTATATCACAGGTGATGTAACAGCAACAGACTTCGGTGAGTATAAGGCTACAGGTAACGTAGCTGCTACTTTGAATCACGATGTAGCTCAGCACCTCATCCGTTTGAACAAGATTCGTCAGGCTGTTCCTGCTCTCCGTAAGGGTCAGTGGACAACAGATGGTTGTAAGGCAACAGGTAAGAATGGTATCGCTTTCAAGCGTGCTACTAAGGATTGCTATGCGCTCGTAGCCCTCAATGGTGGTGCTACCTTCACAGATTGCCCAGCTGGTACTTATACCGACGTGGTAACTGGTAAGACTTATGAAGGTTCTACTATCACCGTGGAAGCTCCTTCTACTCAGGGTCAGCTCCGTGTTCTCGTAAAGGACTGGAAGGATGGCAAGATCGGTGAGGATGGTGCTTTCATCTACGATACTACAGCTAAGTCTCTGGACGGTCAAGACTATGATGGTAATGAGGAGGCTGGTACAATTTGGAACGAGCAGGGTCCTATTCAGCCAGCAAGCGTTTTATTCTCACAGGCTGGTGGATCATTCCGTACTGAGACTATTAACCTGACAGCTACTCTCTCTGAAGACGCTAAGTCTGGTTGGTATCAGATACAAGGTCAGGATAAGGTGAACTTGACTCCTGGTGTGAGTGAGAACCTTACCATTGGCGAAGGTATGAACTTTGGCGACACCAAGACTATTGAGTGGAGCGCAGAGGCCCAGGACGGTAAAGTAAAGAGCGGTAGCTTGACCTTCAAGAAGGTGGACCCTAATGCTTCTATCACGGTTTACGTACAGGCAGAAAATGCTCCTTTTATCTATGCTTGGTCAAAAGGTTCTTCTGTTAAGGAGTTGACAGGTGCATGGCCTGGTACAAAGATGACAGAGTCTGAAGAAATCAATGGCGAAAAGTACTGGACTTGCGCTTTTGATGGCGTAGATAACTTCAATGTAATCTTGAATAATAATAGCGGTGCACAGTCTGGTGAAATCTCTGGTATCACAGGTGATATCTACCTGAAGTATGACGGCGGTGCAAATGCTCAGAAGATTGACGCTCCTGTCAATACTGCAGCCAAGGTTACTTTCAGCCCTAACGGTGGTGACTTCCAGAATACTGTTTCCGTAACAGCAACATTGAGCAGCAATGCCAAGAGCGGTTGGTATAAGATTGGCGATGGCGAGCAGGTAGCTCTTACTCCTGGTAAGGCTTCTACATTCACCCTCGGTGAAGATATGCAGGAAGGCGAAAGCAAGACTGTAACTTGGAGTGCAACCAATGCTGATAACGAAACCAAGACTGGTTCTGCAACCTTCAACAAGATTAAAGAGGTAGTTATTCCTACTCCAACAGGTATCTTCGCTTACTTCCTCGCTCCTTCAGACTGGAGTCAGGTAGATTGCTGGGCTTGGAATAATACAGACAACTTTACCGGTGGTAACTGGCCAGGTGTAGCATGTACCAAGATCGGTGTGAAGAAGAATGGTTTGGATGTCTGGATGTGGAAGTATGATGGCGATTTGACAACTGCTCCTTCCATGATCATCTTCAGCAACGGCAGTGGTCAGCAGACAAAGGATTTGGAATTCGAAAACGGTGCAGTTTATAACTTTGACGGTAAGACCAATGAGTCTGTCTCAACAGGCATCAACCAGACTGTAGCAGCTCAGAAGGCTGGCGCAGTGAAGATCTACACCCTCACAGGTGTGAAGGTTGCCGAGGTAAGAAACGTTCAGGATGCTGAATACCTCTTGGCTCCAGGTGCCTACATCTGCAATGGCAAGAAGTTTGTCATCAAGTAATATTGAAATTTTAGTAACTCATCAATAGTAATAAGTTTTTTTAGCCCGATTCTGCTTCGTGAGAAGCGGAATCGGGCCTTTTTTATGTCCAAAAGGATAAATATTTATGTTCAAAAGGATAAATAAAGTAAATAATTTCTCATATTGCGATAACTTTGTGTAACTTTGTAGCGAAAATAAAAAACTGAAACGCAATGAAAATAGGAGATAAAGTAAGATTCCTGAGTGAGGTGGGAGGCGGCAGAGTCTCTGGCTTCCAGGGTAAGGACATCGTATTGGTGGAGGATGAGGACGGATTTGAGATTCCTACCTCTGTGCACGATGTGGTAGTGGTAGAGCAGGACGACTATGCCATGGGCAAGATGATATCTGCCAAGATGGAAGCCCAGCAGAAAGCCGAGGAGCATGCTGCCACCGAACTGCATCAGGACAGCAGAAGCATCAAGTCGATTCTCAACGACCATGATGAGCAGACCGATATGCATGTCGACGAGTATGACGCTGCAGACAGAGAGATTACCTTCCGTGCTCCTGTGCAGGAACGTGAGGGAGGAAACAAGCTGAGTGCATACCTCGCCTTTGTGCCTGTGGACATCAAGGAGATAACCCATACCCGCTTCGAGACCTATATTGTCAACGACAGCAACTACTATATACATTATTCATATCTCGTGGCTGAGGGCAATGCCTGGACACTGAAGTCGGTAGGAGAGGTGGAACCCAACACCAAGCTCTTCATTGAGGAGTTCGGCCGTGAGGTGCTCAATGACATGGGTCGCATCGGTGTTCAGCTGACCGCCTACAAGAAGGATAAGCCTTTCTTGCTGAAGCCAGCTATCGACGTGCAGTTCCGCATCGACCCCGTGAAGTTCTACAAACTGCATGTCTTCGAGGAGAACGACTTCTTCGAGCAGCCTTCGCTGCTCTTCACCATTGTCGACAATGACGAGGTGGCACGCCCCTTGGTGGTAGACTCCAAGCGACTGAAGGAACAGATGTACAAGGACGAGAAGATCATTGCCCACGAGGGTAAGAAGAAACGTCAGAAGGATGACGGCACCCTCGTGATAGATCTGCATGCCGATGAGTTGTTGGAAACGACAGCGGGTATGAATGCTGCCGACATCCTGCATTATCAGCTCGATGTGTTCAAGAAGACCATGGACGAGAACAAGAAGAAAAAAGGTCAGAAGATAGTCTTCATCCATGGCAAGGGAGAGGGTGTGCTGCGCCATGCCCTCGTTCATGAACTCAACTATCGCTATAAGTCGTGCACCTATCAGGATGCTTCCTTCCAGGAGTATGGATATGGTGCTACGCAGGTCACGATTAAGTAATATAATACGAATGATGAAATACGGATTTATCAAGGTTGCCAGTGCCGTTCCGATGGTGAAGGTGGGCGACGTAAAATATAATGTAGAGCAGATAGAAAACCTCACCGTACAGGCAGAGGGCAAGGGTGTGGAAGTCATCGTCTTCCCAGAGCTCTCGGTCACAGGTTACAGTTGTCAGGACCTCTTCAGCCAGAACCTCCTCTTGGAGGTGGCAGAGCAGGGCGTGATGATGCTGCTCGACTTTACACGCAAGCTCGACATCATCACCATTGTAGGAGCACCCGTAGTGGCAGGCGACCTGTTGCTCAACTGCGCTGTAGTGATACAGCAGGGACAGATATTGGGCATTGTGCCCAAGACCTATTTGCCCAACTACAGCGAGTTTTATGAGAAACGATGGTTTGCCTCAGCGCAAGACCTCTTGGAGACAGAGATTCGTTTTGCCGGACACACGGTGAAGGTGACTCCCGACCTGCAGTTGTTCCGTACTTACGACGGTGTGCGCTTCGGAGTAGAGATTTGCGAGGACGTATGGGCGCCAGCACCTCCCAGCAACAAGTTGGCGCTGGCAGGTGCCGACCTGATATTCAATCTCTCTGCCTCTGACGAGCTGATAGGCAAGCACAACTATCTGAAGAGTCTGCTGTCGCAGCAGAGTGCCCGCACCATGACAGGTTATGTATACAGTTCGTGCGGCTTCGGCGAGAGTACACAGGATGTGGTGTATGGCGGTAATGCCCTTATCTACGAGAATGGACAAATGCTTGAAGAAGGCGAGCGTTTTGCCACTGTCTCACAGATGGTTACAGCACAGATAGATGTGGAGCGACTCCGCTCTGAGCGCCGCACCAATTCTACCTATGTCAATGCACAGCGCAACATTAAGTATTCGATACTTGACCATCAGTTTGGCATTCGCAACATCGAGGCATCTCCAGCCGAGAACGACCGTGAGTTTGTGTTGGAGCGCCCAGTCAACCCTCATCCCTTCATTCCTACCTCTGCCGACATGAAGGCATCGTGCGAGGAGATATTCAATATCCAGGTGATGGGACTTGCCAAGCGCATCGTGCATACTGGTGCCAAGACAGTGGTAGTGGGTATCAGCGGAGGTCTTGACTCGACTTTGGCCCTCTTGGTTTGCGTGAAGACTTTCGACAAGTTGGGTATGAACCGCAAGGGAATCGTAGGAGTCACCATGCCTGGTTTCGGAACTACCGACCGCACTTATAACAACGCTCTGACGCTGATGAAGAGCTTAGGCATCACCATTCGCGAGATCAGTATCGCCAAGGCAGTGACCCAGCATTTTGAGGACATAGGCCATGACGCCTCCGTGCACGATGTGACCTACGAGAACTCACAGGCACGCGAGCGTACACAGATATTGATGGACCTTGCCAACCAGTTGGGAGGAATGGTGATAGGTACAGGCGACCTGTCGGAACTCGCCTTGGGATGGGCCACCTACAATGGCGACCACATGAGCATGTACGGTGTGAATGCCAGCATACCCAAGACCTTGATTCGCCACTTGGTGAACTATGTGGCAGAGAGTGGGGTAGACGAGCAGAGCCGCAACACCCTGCTCGATATCATCGACACACCTATCAGTCCAGAACTGATACCTGCCGACGAGAATGGCAACATCAAGCAGAAGACCGAGGATCTTGTGGGACCATACGAGTTGCACGACTTCTTCCTGTATTACTTCCTGCGTTTCGGCTATCGCCCTGCCAAGATCTATCTCTTGGCAAAGAAGGCATTCATAGATACAAATGTACAGCGTGTGAAAATCAGCGACAACGATCCTGACAGCTATGATGAGGAAACCATCAAGAAATGGCTGAAGACCTTTGTGCGCCGCTTCTTCAACCAGCAGTTCAAGCGCAGCTGTCTGCCCGATGGTCCAAAGGTGGGAAGCGTGAGTCTGAGTCCCCGTGGCGACTGGCGCATGCCTTCGGATGCCAACTCCACTATCTGGCTGCAGGATGCCGAGAATCTATAGACAGCATAAACTCAGACAACTATCATGGTTATCATCCTGACAATATTGGCTTACTTCGCTGTGTTGCTGCTCTTCAGCCGCCTCACATCGAGGCAAGCCAACAACAATACGTTCTATCGTGGCGACCGACGTTCGCCCTGGTACATGGTGGCTTTCGGAATGGTGGGAGCTTCCATCTCGGGCATCACCTTCGTCAGTGTGCCTGGCATGGCGATGCTGAGTGGCATGACTTACCTGCAGATGTGCTTAGGCTTCATCGTGGGTTACTTCCTGGTGGCTTTCGTCCTGTTGCCGGTATATTATCGGTACAACCTCACCACCATCTATACCTATCTGCTCCACAGGTTGGGCAACCGTTCCTACAAGACGGGAGCATCCTTCTTCCTGTTGTCGAAGATGACAGGAGCAGCCGTGCGCTTCTTCGTGGTGTGCTTCATCCTGCAGCACTTCGTGCTCGACAACATCGGTGTTCCCTTCTGGCTCACCGTGCCATCGATGGTGGTGCTCATCTGGCTCTATACACGCAAGGGAGGCATCAAGACATTGGTATGGACCGACACCTTTCAGACACTCTGCATGTTTGCCGCGCTTCTCCTTATTATATATAAGGTGACAGGACAACTCGGAATGACACCCACGGAGGCCATCGCAGCTATCAGCCAGGATGAACACTCGCGCATCTTTGTCTTCGACGACTGGGTGTCGCGACAGAACTTCTGGAAACAGTTTCTCAGCGGTATCTTCGTGGTCATCGTGATGACTGGTCTCGACCAGGACATGATGCAGAAGAACCTGACCTGCAAGACACTGCGTGAAGCCCAGAAAGACATGTGCAGCTATGGTTTCGCCTTCGTGCCAGCCAATCTGCTCTTTCTCTCCCTCGGTGTGCTGCTGATGATGCTGGCCAAGTCGCAGGGCATGGCCCTTCCCGAAAAGCCCGACGACCTGTTGCCTATGTTTGCTGCCTCGGGAGCCTTGGGATCTTTGGTGACCGTGTTCTTCACGATAGGAGTGGTGGCAGCCAGTTTCTCGAGTGCCGACTCTGCTCTTACCGCCCTTACTACCAGTGTATGCGTGGATATCTTCGGGCGCGATGAGGATGAAGATCTCCGCAAGAAGGTGCATCTCGCCGTGGCATTGGTCTTCATGCTCTTCATCATAGGCTTCGGAGCCCTCAACTCGACGAGTGTCATCGATGCCATCTATATCCTGTGCTCCTATACCTACGGTCCGCTGTTGGGACTCTTTGCCTTCGGACTGATGACCCATAGAAAGGTGAACGACAGGTGGGTGCCCTGGATATGTATCGCCAGTCCGCTGATATGCTTTGCCGTTGATACCCTGACCATGCAGCTTACGGGCTATAAGTTCGGCTATGAGCTACTGATGCTGAATGGCGCCCTGACCTTTGCCGGTCTGGCGCTGATACGAAAATAGAATATTCAATTCAATTAAACAATAATGAAAACAAAAATGGTATTAGCAGCTTTGTTTTTAGGAACTACAGCTGCTTTCGCCCAGCAAGACAAGTTGGGCTCTGGCATTGACAAGGCCAACATGGACCTGAGTATCAAGCCAGGAACAGACTTCTATCGTTATGCCGCCGGCAACTGGATGAAGAATCATCCACTCGACGGAGAGCACCCTGACAATGGTGCCTTTACCGATCTCTTCGAACTGAACCAGAAGCGCATTCAGGACATCATCCTCGAATATGCTTCCAAGCCACAGCAGAAGGGTTCGCTCGGACAAAAGATTGGTTCACTCTACAACCTCCGCATGGACAGCGTACGACTGAACAAGGAGGGATGGGCACCTATCAAGCCTACTCTCGACCGCATCGCTGCCATCAAGGACCGCAGAGAGTATCAGTTGGTTACTGCTCAACTTGACTTCCGTGGCGAGGGTACCATGATGTATGGCATCGGTGTGGGTGCCGACCTGCGTGATGCTGCCAACAATCTGGTAGAAGTGGGACAGGGTGGTCTTGGACTGGGTGTGCGCGACTATTATCTCAATGACGACGACCAGACCAAGAAGATCCGTGAGGCTTACAAGACATACATAAAGAAGCTCTTCCAGATGGTAGGCAACGACGAGGCTACTGCCGAGAAGAAGATGGAGGCTGTGATGGCCATTGAGACTCGTATTGCCAAGGCAAGCTACAGCCAGGTGCAACTTCGTGACATCGACAAGAATTATCACAAGATGAGCTACAACCAGTTGGTTATCGACTATCCTGGTATCGACTGGGGCAATGTGTTCCTGGCATCAGGCTTCCCAGCCTTCAAGGACATCTGTGTGGCTCAGCCAGAGCCTATCCACGAGGTGGAGAAGATTCTTGCCGAGACCTCTCTCGACGACCTGAAGACCTATGCTGAGCTCAAGGTCATCTCTGGAGCCACCAGTGTGCTGAGTGATGACTTCCGTGCCGTATCCTTCGAACTGAGCAAGGTGATGAGTGGTGTGCAGCAGGACCGTCCTCGCTGGAAGCGTGCTGTGAGCAGCGTGAGCGGTGTCTTGGGCGAGGCCATCGGTAAGCTCTATGTAGAGAAGTATTTCCCTGAGAGCAGCAAGAACCGTATGCTCCAGTTGGTTCACAACCTGCAGACAGCACTTGCACAGCGCATCGACGAGGCTACATGGATGAGCGCCGCCACCAAGGCACAGGCAAAGGATAAATTGGAGAACTTTATCATCAAGATAGGTTATCCAGACAAGTGGAAGGACTACAGCGGACTGCAGGTGGACGACAGTCTGTCACTCTATGAGAATATGGCAAACATCTCTGAGTTCTTCACCAAGGACGCCATTGCCCGTAAGGTGAACAAGCCAGTAGACAAGATGGAGTGGGGAATGACACCTCAGACCATCAATGCCTATTACAATCCTACCACCAACGAGATCTGCTTCCCTGCAGCTATTCTGCAGCCTCCTTTCTTCGACCCATCAGCTGACGATGCCATGAACTATGGTGCTATCGGTGGTGTGATAGGACATGAGATGAGTCATGGTTTCGACGATCAGGGCAGTCAGTTTGACAAGACCGGCAACCAGCACGACTGGTGGACGGCTGCTGATAAGAAGAACTTCGAGGCCCGTACCAAGGTGCTCGTCAACCATTTCAACACGATAGAGTTGGCTGGCAAGAAGGTAAACGGTCAGCTGACATTGGGTGAGAACATCGGTGACAATGGTGGACTGAATATCGCCTTCCGTGCTCTGCAGAACGTGATGAAGACAGAAAAACTTGGCGTAAAGGATGGTTTCACTCCTGAGCAGCGCTTCTTCCTGTCATGGGCTCGTGTATGGGCAGGCAATGCCCGTCCTGAGTATCTGCAGTATCTCATGACAGTGGATGTTCACTCTCCTAATGAGGCTCGTGTGAATGGTGCACTCCCAATGGTTGACGCATGGTACAAGGCTTTCGGTATCAAGAAGGGCGAAAAGCTCTTTGTTCCAAAGAACAAGCGTGCCCATATCTGGTAAAAAGGAGTTGACTCCTGATATAAAAAATATCCTAAGTTACATTGACAAGTAACTTAGGATATTTTTTTATGTCTTTAAAGTGACTAATGAATGAGAACAGCCTTAGGGGGGTGTTTAGTGTTTGATGTTAATTTTAAGTCCACTATAGCATTTGTCTTAACTCCTTAACTCCTCTAACTCCCACATTTGTTTGTACTGAATTTTACAAAAATATGGGCTTGTATCGTTTTTTCCAAAAAAATGAGTGATTTTTTAAAATAGCTTACTACAAAAATTAACTAAATTTGCAGCGTTCGAATCACTAAACAACTAATAACTTTTAAAACTAACTGAATTTAGAACTATGGCTACAGCTATTATACTCATCCAATTGGCCCTTGTACTGGCCCTGATCTTCATTGGCGCCCGTGTTGGTGGCATAGGTCTGGGAATCTATGGTATGGTGGGCGTTTTCATCCTTGTCTTTGTCTTCGGACTGAAGCCAGGAAATCTGCCTATTGACGTGATGCTCATTATTGTATCAGTCATCACGGCAGCCTCCACTTTGCAGGCAGCAGGCGGATTGGATTATTTGGTAGGTGTAGCAGCACGTTTCCTGCGCAAGCATCCTGAGAAGATAACATACTACGGTCCGCTTACCACATGGTTCTTCTGCCTCGTAGCAGGAACCGCACACACCAGCTATTCGCTGCTTCCTATCATCTCCGAGATAGCCACCAACTCTAAGATCCGCCCAGAGCGACCCCTCAGCGTGGCAGCCATAGCCGCCTCCTTAGGTATTACCGGAAGTCCGGTATCGGCAGCAACGGCAGCCATCATCAGTACCGACTTGCTGGGTTGCAAGGGAGTAGAGCTGGGTACCATACTTCTGGTTTGTATTCCTGCTTCCTTCATCGCCATCCTGGTGGCAGCCTTAGTGCAGAACCACGTAGGAAAAGAATTGGTAGACGACCCTATATATAAAGAAAAGGTACGCGAGGGAATCATCAAGCCCGAGGAGGACAGCCGTCTTATCGACGAGATGATCAAGAATCCTAACCCACGCTCCAAGTATGCCGTGGTAGCCTTCTTGCTCGGTGTACTGGCGGTAGTCGTATTTGGCAGTTTCCCATCCCTTCGTCCTTCGTTCATGGTAGGCGACGAGATACACCGCGTGTCTATGCCCGAGACCATTGAAATTGTCATGATGGCAACAGCATCCCTGATACTTCTGGCAGGCAAGGCAAAGGTACAGGATGCAGTGAAGGGCAACGTCTTCGGAGCAGGAATGAATGCCATGGTAGCCATTTTCGGTATTGCCTGGATGGGCGACACCTTCTTCAATGGACATTTGGATTTCTTCAAGGAGCACATCGCTACTGTGGTGACCCAGTATCCTTTCCTCTTCGCCATCGCTCTGTTCTTCATGTCGATCATGCTCTTCTCGCAGGCGGCAACAGTAAGAACCCTTTATCCCCTGGGTATAGGACTGGGCATCTCGCCTCTGGCACTCGTGGCAATGTTCCCTGCTGTCAATGGCTACTTCTTCTTGCCTAACTATCCTACAGAGGTGGCAGCCATCAACTTCGACCGTACAGGAACCACACGTATCGGCAGATTTGTTGTGAATCACTCCTTCCAGCTGGCTGGCTTCATCACAACCTTTGTCAGCATCGGCGTAGGATACCTTATTATCCAACTGCTTTAATGCGGGAATGATAAATATATGTAAATCAGAGAGTTTATTAACAAATATATTAACCTAAATTAAAACCGATTGTTATGAATAAAAGATTTTTCTCATTAATGACACTCCTTTTGTTGGTAGTGGCATGTGCGTTTGCAAAACCTAAGGTACGTATTATCGCAACAGGTGGAACCATTGCTGGTGCAGGAACTTCAGCTACAGGTTCAGCATATACAGCGGGTCAGGTAGGTGTTCAGAGCTTGATAGCAGCTGTGCCTCAGATGCTTGATTTGGCCGACGTAACAGGCGAGCAGCTTGTTAATATCGGTTCACAGGATATGAATGACCAGGTATGGCTCAAGTTGGCTAAGCGTATCAACGAGTTGTTGAACAAGGAAGGATATGACGGCGTTGTGGTTACTCACGGAACCGACACCATGGAAGAGACAGCTTACTTCCTCAACCTGACTGTTCACAGCGACAAGCCTGTAGTACTCGTAGGTTCTATGCGTCCAAGTACAGGTATCAGCGCCGATGGTCCTGCCAACCTCTATGGAGCCGTTGCTGCAGCTGCAAGTCCTAACTCAAAGGGCCGTGGCGTGATGTGCTGTATGAACAACCTCTTGCTCGATGCAAAGGATGTCATCAAGACTCACACTACAGACTGCGCAACATTCCAGGGTGGTAACTATGGTAAGATTGGTTATATCTATGGTGGCGAGGCTATCTACAATCGCCAGGTAGAGAATCTGCACACCACAAAGAGCGAGTTCAGCGTAGAGGGTCTTACCGAGTTGCCAAAGGTAGGTATCGTTTACGGTTACTCCAACTGCTCTCCACTTCCTTTCAAGGCTTTCGTTGACGCCAAGTATGCTGGTATCGTATTGGCAGGTGTAGGTGACGGTAACTTCTATAAGGACGTATTCGACGAGGCTCTCAAGGCACGCCAGAAGGGTATTCTCGTAGTTCGTTCAAGCCGCGTTCCTACAGGTCCTACATGTCTCAACGGCGAGGTAGACGACACCAAGTATCAGTTTGTTGCTTCTTTGGCTCTCAACCCACAGAAGGCTCGCGTACTCTTGATGCTTGCTCTTACCAAGACCCACGACTGGCAGAAGATCCAGGAGTACTTCCAGAAGTATTAATTTTTCACACTCTCTGATTTCCAGTTCCTCCTGAGCCTCTGTCTAAGAGCAGGGAGGAACTACCAAGAGGGAACAATTTACCTTATTATTATACCATAATACAAAACCTGAAGATTATGAAGAAAATTATAATGATGTTTGCAGCGCTTGCCATGACAATGGGAGCTAATGCACAAGGAAACAATATCGGCATGGGTGGTGGCGACGGTGATATTCAGTCAATTCACGAGCGCATAACCAAGTTGGAGAAGAAGAACGATATGTTCAATCTCTATTTCAACTATGCAGCTTCATTCCAGGCAGAGCACAACAGCCTTTCTGATGAATGGGGCACCAAGTTTGCCAACAAGCAGTTGCGTATCGAGATCAAGGGTAACTTGACCGACAAATTGTACTATCGTTTGCGTCATCGCCTCAACAAGGCTACCGACGCCAAGGGTGAGGACAACTTCGCTAAGGCTACCGACATTATGATGGTAGGTTACAACTTCAATGACAAGCTCTCTATCTCGGGAGGTAAGATGTGCCAGATCTGGGGTGGCTTCGAGTTTGATGAGAACCCAATGTACATCTATCAGTATTCAGACATGGTAGACTACATGGATAACTTCATGGCCGGTGTTACCGTGAGCTACAAGCCAATACCTACTCAGGAAATCGCAGTCGAGATCAGCAATTCTTACAATGGTAAGTTCGCGGATGAGTATGGTGACGAAGCAGTTGTTGTCAACAACGACGAGGCTCATGCTCTCCAGAAGTCAAAGAATCCTCTTACCTATATCATCAACTGGAATGGTAGCTTCTTTGATGGCAAGTTGAACACCCGTTGGGCATGGGGTCTTCAGACACAGGCTAAGGGCAAGTACAGCCGTATGCTCACTCTCGGTCAGCAGCTCAATCTGCCTAAGTTCCAATGGTACTTTGACTATATGGGCGCATTCGACGACCTCGACCGTCTGAAGATTGCTACCAATGAGTTGAGAGACGCATTTGTTGGCGGTGATGCTCCCGGTAATGTTTATCTGGGCAAGGTACACTACAACAGCTTTATCACAAAGGCCAACTGGCAGTTTGCTCCAAGCTGGAACTTAATGCTCAAGGGCATGTACGAGACAGCAAGTGTAACAAAGATGGAGCAGTTCAAGAACTACCGCAAGAGCTTTGGCTACATGGGCAGCATCGAATATTATCCAGCTAAGCAGCAGGATTTCCGCCTCTTCTTGGCATATGTAGGCCGTAAGTACGATTACAGCACAAAGTGCGGTTTGAAGGACTACAATACCGATCGCATCGAACTTGGTTTCATGTATCGCATCAAAGCTTACTAAATCATTTTTCCAGTCTTATTAGAAATAGTTGGAGCTGAAGGGGAAATCCTCCAGCTCCTTATTGTATAAATCTATTGGCTAATTCTTATCTATGATGTTCAGAGTAAAACTTAACTCTTTGGTATAAACAAAAGTTTTCGACCGTACAGGTTGAATTTCTTTCCGACGATGTTTGCTGAATAGAAAAGTAAGTCAACGTGAATTATAAATAAGTAATAACTGAGTCAACTCATATTATCAATAATGCGCAGAGTGGTCAACTAAAATCGTTAAACCACAAAAAGCCTCGAAATGAAAGCGGCTTCGATAGTCAATGAAGCCTATTTCGTAGAGCAATGAAAGCGGCTTCGTAAGCAGTTGAAGCCTATTGCATTCTGATAGAAACTATAGGTTGGTTTAATCAATTATATAGATATATTTTTATTTTTTGCTCTTTTTCTTGTTTTTATCCTCTTTTCCTTTGTCCTTACTCTTTTTCTTAATACCCAGCAGGTCGCGAAGATTGAAGAAGTCTTTCTTCATGATGAGACCTACACCCTGGGTGTTCAGACTGTTGCGTGTGAAGTAGCGGTCGTTGGTCTGATTGTAGACGTGAATCGAGAGGTTGCCGTTAGGGAAGATGAGGTAACGCAGGTCGAAGTCGCCGATGAAGCTCTGTGTGGCGTTGGCGTTGTCGCGATAGCCAAACTGTCCGTTGAAGAGCAGACGGTTGTTGAGCAGTCGTCCGCTCAGGATGCCTTCGTACTCTGCATTGTTGAATCCCTCGTTGCCTGTCGAGATGTTGGCTCCGAAGTTCCAGTTGCTGCTGTTGACGAAGCTCGACAGCACGTTGTTGATCTGCTGAGAGATGGTTCCGCTCAGCAAACTCTGCATTGCCAGTGAGGTCTGACTCTGTTGAGATGCGTCCTCGCTTGTCTGGTTGTTCTTGGTCTGCGTGTAGAATCGTCCTATGCCGAGGAGATAGAGCACCTGCTGGTTCATCTCTTCCTGCGAGTTGATGACGGAGTAAATCATCTGTTTGGCGTCACTGTTTACCGTTGGCAGGTCCATGGAGAAGTCTACCTTCGGAGCGCCTGGTGTGCCGGTGATGTCCATGAGGCAGTCTACACGGATGTTGTTGCTGGAGAAGGAGCGTCCGATGCTCAGATCGCTCAGCGGCACTCCGTTTACGGTGTATTTGGCCTGCAGATTGAGCGGAGCGTTATAGGGGTCGCCTCCGAAGGCGATAGTGCCTCCAGGCTGGAAGTCGAAGTCTTTCTTGATGATGTTCTGGATGGTGAGTTTATACTGTCCGTGATCCACCACGTAGTTGCCAAACATGTCGAGTCCGCCCTTGTTGTAGTAGTTGGCTCTGATCACTCCGTTGCCGTTGAGGGTGATGTAGTCGCCTGTCTGGTCGTCCATCATCAGCTTGAGTGTGAGGTTGGGGTTGGTGTTGACGAGGAAGTTGATGCGCATGTCCGACGAGAAGTCTGAGCTGCTGTCTTTCTTCTTGTCCTTGTCGCTGTCGGGCGAATAGGGTCTATAAATATAAGGTGTGGCGTCGTTCCAGTGGATGAAACTTCCTGCGCTGATGGCGTCGGGGCTTGCCACATTGTAGACGAAGATGGAGTGGGGCTCTGGAGTCGCATCAATGTCGATGATCGTCTCGCCGCTCTTGCCGTGAATGCCCACGGTGCCGGTGGCGAAGACGGTTCCATAGAACGTGTCGTCGCCAAACTCGTGTGTGTCGAAGCCTAAGAAGTTGTTGGCGTCGATGTCGAGGTCGTAGCTCAGGCGGGTGAGGTGCTTGTGGTGTATTCCTCCTCTGATGAGCGCAAAGTGGCTGTGCTTGCCGTTGTAGTGGCTGTCGTAGATGGAGTCGCCTTCAAACTGGATGTCGTCGGGAATGGCGTGAGCGCGCAGATGGTTGAAGGTGTAGTCGGTGCCGAGCTGTTTCATGTGCATCCTGCCGTGCGCCACGACGTCGCCCACGAGGTTGATGTTCTTCAGGTCGCCCACGACGTTGAGCTTGCCCTTGCACCATGCCTCCACATTGTTCAGGAAGCTGCCGCAGAAGTTCTCCATGAACTTCAGGCTTGTGTTGTGGGCCTCGATGCCCAGGTCTATGTAGTTGCGCTTGGGCGATACGTATCCGTTGATCACGGTGAGGTGCTCGGGGCCGTCCTCTGCCGTTGCGTCGATGTTGATTTGTCCTTCCTGGTTGTCGTAGGCTGCCTTGGCATGAAGGGTTCCCAAGGGGCCGTTCTCGAAGACAAAGTTCTTGACATCGAGGTTGGCGTAGGCCTCCGGAGTCTGGAAGATAGACTTCACCACGGCCTTGCCCGAAGCTTTTCCGGCAAAGTCGACCGAGTGGAAGTTGACCAGGTTGAGGATATAGGCTACGTCGACATCCTTCAGGTCGGCTACGATGGAGTCGGTGGCCTGGGGTGTGGCTTTTCCGTTGATGATGATGTGCTGGTCGCCATGCGAGAAGTTAAGCATGTCGACGGTCAGTTCATTCTTTCTGTATATGATGTCGGCAGGGTTGAGAAGCCATTTTTTCTCTCCGAGCATGATTTCTGAAGGGTTCACCGTGACGTGGACACCCGTAGCTCCGTTGTCGGAAGTGAAGAATTGTGTCCTGGCGTCAATCTTTCCCGTGATGGGCAGTTTGCTTGACTGGTTGGCATAATAGAGCAGGGTGGACAGGTTGTTGTCGGCTGCCGCTGCGCGTAGCCTGTAGACTGGAGCTTTCTCGTAGGGAAGTCCATGGCTGATGCGTGCTTCCATCCTGAGTGAGTCGCCTATGGTGTTGAGCTCGATGTTGGCATCGTGGAATGCTGATCCATCCCAACTGAAGTTGGGCGCATTGATGTAAAGATTGACGTTCTTCTCGGCATCTGAGATGTTGCCGTTGATGTGTACGGGTAGGTTGAGCGACAGGGGCAGTCCGAACATGCGCTGTAGCACTTCGGCAGATGTGATGTTGGCCTGCAGGGTAAAGTCGTTGTAGCCCTTGGCTGCATGCTTGCTGATTCCGGGAATGGTAGGCAGCTTGTCGGCCACTAATCGCATGATGCTTCCATAGATTGTGGTCAGGTCGTATTGGCCACGTGCATAGAGACTTACGAAGGGCGCTTCTATGTCGAGATGACCTTCTTTGCCCTTGTTGTTGGCGCTGATGCTGATGTTGTCGAGACTGTAGGAAGGGTCGTGCATCTTCATGCCCAAGACAGTGGGACGGAGATGGTTGATGGCTGCATCGAGCGCATACAGGCGCGAACCTAACTGGTAGTCGCCCTTGACGGACAGGTTGACGTTAGGGTCGGCGATGGAGGCTGTTCCGCGGAGGGTCTTCATGTCGTAGTCGCCATCTATATCGATGTTGTGGAAGTCGTAGTTGCCATAGTCAAATCGTGCTATGTTGCCCTTGGCAAAGAGGTGCTTCATGGTGCCATGAGCGTCGATTTTGGCTATTACGGTTCCCAACTTGCGGTTGTCGAGAATGCGACCCAAGTTCACGCCACGGGTGTCAACAGAAGCCTTGATGCGGTCATCGCTTTTGACGGCCTGCAGGCTTATGTTGCCAGCATCGGTCTCTATGTTGCCCTTGGCAGAGAGGACCTTTTCATAGCCCTTGGCCTTGCCGGTAAGGTGGATGGTGCCCAAACGCTGGATTTCCTTTGGTATTTTCACCTTGCTGCCTAAGTTCTCGGCCAGGAATTCCACGCCGGCAGGGCTGAGGTTCAGGTTGGCGATGTCGGCATTCCAGGCTGGATGGCTGCTTGCATGGCTGTAGCTGCCCCGAGCCTGAAGATTGATGCTGCCGCTGCCTGTACGGAGGTTGAGCGAGGGGACTGATATTGACTTGGCTGTGCCCGAGAAACGGGAACTGACAAACACCGCATCGTCGAAATGGCGCAACGCCGGCACCAGACTTGCCACGTCGGCAAAGGTGATCTTCGACTGTTGGATGCCTCCCTTGAAGCGCAGGCTCTCAGGAATGAATCTCTTGCCCTCAAAGCGATAAGTGGCCTTCAGGTCGTCGAGCACCAACTCGGAGCGTGGCATGAGCAGACGGAACTCCTTGAGTGTGGCTTTCTGCCTGTCGGCTTGCAGTTTGAAGTGAAGTGACTGTAGTTTGAAGCCTGATTCGTCCTTAAATGATAACTTCTTGAGCAACAGGTCGATGCTGTTGTCGGTTACATGATTTAACAGGATGTGTGACGAGAGTTCGCTCACCCTGATGTGCTGGGGCGAGAAAACGCCGCTGCGGGGAGCCACGTCGCGCTGGTTGTAGGCGATGGCGCCTCGGCGGATGATGAGACTTCCGATGTGCAGGTCAAGAGGCTTGTGCTGGGTGGTGTCCTTGGAAGCCAACGAGTCGAGTACAAACTGGAAGTTGGCTGGGCTTTTGGCTGTCTGGCGGTAGAGGTTGGCACGCAGACCGAAGATTTGCGCAGACGAGACGGAAATTTTGCCCTGTGTAGCAGCCATGTAGTCTATCTTGGCCGACAGACGGCTGGCATAAATGAGGCTGTCGCCCTGCTGGTCGTACATCATCACGTTGTCGATGATGATTCGGTTGAAGAAGCCCAGGTTGACTTTTCCTACTTCCACCTTGGTGCCGAATTTGTCGGCAAGAGCCTCTGCCACCTCCTTGCCCAAGAAGGTCTGTACTGATGGCAAGTGCATCAGTACGATGAGCAGCAAATAGAGGACGATAAGTGTCCAGATGATGCCGTTACATATATGTTTGAACTTCTTCAAATGTGAATATTTTTTGAAAATTGGTACAAAATTACATTATTTTTGCGTCAAAATCGAATAAAACTACAGAATTTCTTTTCCCACTCACATTTTTTTGCTATTTTTGCACCACTATTCAGCACTTTTAAAGGAAAATCAGTAATAAAAATACCATCAGCAGATAAGAAATAGAAAGACGGCATCATCGCGCTTGCCGAACCATGCAAAAAAGTGAGAATATAAAGTATAATAATTAAAATATAAAAAGTTTATGTAGTTATGGCAGATGTAATCAAGTTACGTAAAGGACTGGACATCAACCTGAAAGGCAAAGCCTCAATGGATGTGACGCTGCAGGTGAAGCAGGCAGAGGAGTATGCTCTCGTGCCTGATGCTTTCGTGGGCGTTACTCCTAAGGTGGTTGTGAAGGAAGGTGTTCATGTCAATTCGGGCGATGCGCTGTTTGTCAACAAAGCATGTCCTGAGGTGAAGTTTGCCTCGCCCGTGAGCGGTACTGTGACCGCCATAGAGAGAGGTGAGCGCAGAAAGGTGCTCTGTGTGAAGGTGAAAGCCGACGCTGAGCAGCAGGCTACCGATTTCGGTAAGAAGAATGTGGATGTTTTGGACGGAGAAGCTGTAAAGAATGCCTTGCTTGAGGCAGGTCTCTTCGGATACATCAACCAGTTGCCTTATGCTGTGTCCACTACTCCCGACACCAAGCCTAAGGCAATTTTTATTTCTGCACTTCGCGACATGCCTTTGGCTTCTGACTTCGAGAAGGAACTCGAAGGGAATGAGGATGCTTTCCAGGCTGGTTTGACAGCCTTGAGTAAGGTGGCTAAAGTCTATTTGGGTGTTGGCATCGATCAGCACAGCCGTGCGCTTGAGGAGGCAAAGAATGTGGAGGTCAATGTGTTCGACGGTCCTTGTCCTGCTGGTAATGTAGGAGTACAGGTCAACCATATCGACCCGGTCAACAAGGGCGAGGTGGTATGGACAGTAGACCCATCGGCTATCATCTTCTTCGGTCGTCTTTTCCTTACTGGCAAGGTGGATCTTCGCAAGAAGGTGGCTGTGGCAGGAAGCGAGATAAAGACTCCCGGTTATGCTGAGGTCTTGGTAGGAACACCTTTGAGCGCTTTTGTAGCCGACCAGTTGAAAGCTACTGAACATGTGCGACTTATCAATGGCAATCCTCTTACAGGCGTGCAGACTGATATGGCAGGCTTCGTAGGTGGACATACATCTGAGATAACTGCCATCCCTGAGGGCGACGACAAAGACGAGATGCTGGGCTGGATACTTCCACGTACCAGTCAGTTCTCTACATCACGTTCTTATTTCTCCTGGCTCTTTGGCAAGAAGAAGGAGTACGACCTGGATGCCCGCGTGAAGGGTGGCGAGCGCCACATGATCATGAGTGGCGAGTACGACAAGGTGTTGCCAATGGACATCTTTGGAGAGTACCTCATCAAGGCCATCATTACCGGCGACATCGACAAGCAGGAGCAGCTCGGAATCTATGAGGTGAGTCCTGAGGACTTTGCCGTAGCTGAGTTTGTAGACAGTTCTAAGCTCGAGCTCCAAAAGATAGTACGCGATGGCTTGAACACCTTGCGTAAGGAGAATGCTTAATTGTAATAATGAATAAAAAAATGAGTGCATTAAGAAATTATCTCAACAAGATAAAGCCCAACTTCCAGAAGGGAGGTAAGCTTCATGCCTTCGAGAGTGTCTTTGATGGCTTCGAGAGTTTCCTGTACGTGCCTAACACGACAGCGAAGAGCGGAGCCCACATTCACGACGCCATTGACTCGAAGCGCATCATGAGCTTTGTGGTAATCGCCCTGATTCCTGCTTTGCTCTTCGGTATGTATAATGTGGGTTACCAGAACTATCAGGCTGCCGGAACATTGGCAACAGCCAGTTTCCTCGAGGTTTTCGGTTTCGGATTCTTGGCAGTCCTTCCTAAGTTGCTCGTCAGCTACATTGTGGGTCTCGGCATTGAGTTTGCCTGGGCACAGTGGAAGCACGAGGAAATCCAGGAAGGCTATCTCGTCAGCGGTATCATCATCCCATTGATCATTCCTGTCACTACACCGCTCTGGATGCTCGCCCTGGCTTGCGCCTTTGCTGTTATCTTCTGCAAGGAGATCTTCGGTGGTACGGGTATGAATATCTTCAATGTGGCTGTAGGTGCCCGTATGTTCCTCTTCTTCTCATATCCATTGGCTATGAGTGGTGATAAGGTTTGGATTGCCAAGGATTCCATCTTTGGCCTCGGCAACACCTTGAACACCTTGGCAGATGGATTCACAGCGGCTACTCCGCTCGGACAGTTGGCTCAGAACATTACTCCTACAGCTAATCTCAGTGATGCCATTACAGGTTTCATCCCTGGCTGTATCGGTGAGACATCCGTCATCGCCATCGCCATCGGTGCCGTTATCCTTCTCTGGACTGGTATTGCATCTTGGAAGACCATGGGCTCTGTATTCGCAGGCGGTATCGTGATGGCGCTTATCTTCCAGGCGCTCGGTATGACTCCTATCGCCTGGTACGAGCACATCGTCCTGGGTGGTTTCTGCTTCGGTGCCGTATTCATGGCTACCGACCCTGTCACCTCAGCCCGTACCGAGAAGGGCAAGTACTTCTATGGATTCTTCATCGGTGCCATCGCTGTCATCGTGCGTGTGATGAACCCAGGTTATCCAGAGGGTATGATGCTCGCCATCTTCTTCGGCAATATGTTTGCTCCACTCATCGACTACATCGTAGTACAGAGCAACATCTCTCGCCGTGCTAAACGTGCTATTAAATAATGTAAGGAGGAATGTAGATATGAAGACAAATTCAAATTGCTATACTATTATCTATTCGGTTATCATCGTAGTAATCGTGGCATTCCTGCTCGCGTTCGTGTCTTCTTCGCTGAAGCCAACACAGGATGCTAACGTGGCACTGGATACTCAGAAGCAGATTCTTAACTCACTCAACCTCCGCGACCTCGACAATGCAACTGCGGCAGCTAAATATAAAGAGGTGGTAAAGGCTGAGAAGGAGAAGGACGGCATGAAGTATTACGTGTGCGAGATTGATGGTCAGAAGAAGACTGTATATTCTGTAAAGGGTATGGGTCTCTGGGGTGGCATTTCAGGCTTCATCGCCGTAGATGCCGATAACAATACCATCTATGGAGTATATTTCAATCATGAGGGCGAGACTGCCGGTCTGGGTGCCGAAATCAAGGATAACCTGAAGTGGCAGCAGAAGTTCCAAGGCAAGAAGATTCACAAGGATGGAGTAGAGGGCATCGCTCTTGGCGTGGAGAAAGATGCTCCTGCCGGTGACCCTAACAATGTGGACGCCGTGACTGGTGCCACCCTGACATCCGATGGTGTGGACGCCATGCTCAAGGAAGGACTTGCTAAATTCATTAAATAATCAAGCGAAATTATGGCATTATTTAGTAAACAAAATAAAGAGGCATTCATCAAGCCATTGAACGGCGACAACCCTGTGCTCGTTCAGGTGCTTGGTATCTGTAGTGCCTTGGCTGTCACTTCACAGTTGAAGCCAGCCATTGTGATGGGACTTGCCGTTACCATTATCACGGCATTCTCCAACGTGATTATTTCTATCATCCGCAACACCATTCCTCAGCGAATACGTATCATCGTACAGCTGGTGGTGGTTGCTGCCCTGGTAACCATCGTGAGCCAGGTGCTGAAGGCTTTCGCTTACGACGTGAGCGTGCAGCTCTCTGTGTATGTGGGTCTGATCATCACCAACTGTATTCTGATGGGCCGTTTGGAGGCATTCGCCATGATGAACAAGCCTTGGCCTTCATTCCTCGATGGTGTGGGCAACGGTTTGGGTTACGCCCTCATCCTTGTGATTGTGGGTGCAGTTCGTGAACTCCTGGGCCGCGGATCATTGCTCGGTTTCCAGCTGATTCCTGAGGGAGCTTACAACTTCGGATATGTTAACAACGGTATGATGACCATGCCAGCCATGGCATTGATTCTCGTTGGATGTGTAATCTGGGTACATCGTGCCTATATTTATAAGGAGGAGAAGTAAGATGGAGCACGCAATAAGTTTGTTTTTCCGTTCGATTTTCGTCGATAACATGATCTTCGCCTACTTCTTGGGTATGTGCTCTTATCTGGCAGTTTCCAAGAATGTGAAGACCTCTTTGGGCTTGGGATTGGCTGTAACCTTCGTGTTGCTCATCACCGTGCCTGTAGATTATCTTTTGCAGACCAAGGTGCTCAGCGCTGACGGAATTCTGGGTGTGGATCTCACTTATTTGAGCTTCATCCTCTTCATCGCCGTCATCGCCGGTATAGTGCAGTTGGTAGAGATGGTGGTAGAGAAATTCTCACCATCGCTCTATGCAGCCTTGGGTATCTTCCTGCCTTTGATAGCCGTTAACTGTGCCATCATGGGTGCATCGCTCTTCATGCAGCAGCGCATCCTGATGGATCCTGCCAATACTCAGGCTATCACATCGGTATGGGACAGCATCGTATATGCAGTAGGTTCCGGTCTCGGCTGGACACTCGCCATCGTTCTGATGGGAGCTATCCGCGAGAAGATGCAGTATTGCGACGTGCCAAAGCCTCTGCAGGGACTCGGCATTACATTTATCACAGTTGGCCTCATGGCAATGGCTATGCTTTGCTTCTCAGGCTTGAAAATCTAAAAAAAGGAGGACTTTAGATATGGGTAATACATCATTTATATTGGCCAGTATAGGAGTTTTCCTTGTAGTGATTCTCCTGCTGGTAATCATTTTGCTTGTGGCAAAGAAATACCTCAGCCCAAGCGGAAATGTGAATGTTGAAATCAATGGCGACAAGACCATCAACGTGCCTCAGGGCAGCAGTTTGATGACTACGCTGAATGAGAACGGCATCTTCCTGCCTTCTGCCTGCGGCGGTAAGGCAAGCTGTGGCCAGTGTAAGGTTCAGGTGCTCGAGGGCGGCGGCGAGATTCTCGATTCTGAGAAGCCTCACTTCACCCGCAAGCAGATTAAGGACCACTGGCGTCTGGGATGTCAGTGCAAGGTGAAGGGCGACCTGAAGATCAAGGTGCCTGAGAGTGTGATGGGCGTGAAAGAGTGGGAGTGCGAGGTCATCTCGAACAAGAACGTTTCCAGCTTCATCAAGGAGTTCAAGGTGGCTCTGCCTCCAGGCGAGCACATGGACTTCGTTCCGGGTTCTTACGCTCAGATCAAGATTCCTGCATACGACTGCATCGATTACGACAAGGACTTCGACAAGGATCTCATTGGCGAGGAGTACATCGGAGCATGGAAGAAGTTCAACATCTTCTCTCTCAAGGCTCACAATCCAGAGCCTACCGTTCGTGCTTACTCTATGGCGAACTATCCTGACGAGGGTGACATCATCACCCTGACCGTACGTATCGCCACAACTCCATTCTTGCCACGTCCACAGGTAGGATTCCAGAACGTACCAACAGGTATCGCTTCTTCTTACATCTTCTCATTGAAGCCAGGCGACAAGGTAATGATGAGTGGTCCTTACGGTGACTTCCATCCTAACTTCACATCAGGCAAGGAGATGATCTGGATTGGTGGTGGTGCCGGTATGGCTCCTTTGCGTGCGCAGATTATGCACATGACCAAGACCCTGCACACCATCGACCGTGAGCTCCACTTCTTCTACGGAGCCCGTGCGTTGGGTGAGGCCTTCTTCCTCGAGGACTTCTGGGAGCTTGAGAAGGAATTCCCTAATTTCCACTTCCATCTTTCACTCGACCGCAAGGACCCAGTGGCAGATGCTCAGGGCGTGAAGTACTACGAGGGATTTGCTGTCAACTGCATCCGTGATACCTATTTGAAGGATCACGAGGCTCCTGAGGATTGCGAGTACTATCTCTGCGGACCTCCAATGCTGATCAAGACTGTTACTGATTATCTCGACAGTCTCGGCGTAGACCAGGAAAGTATCATGTATGATAACTTCGGATAATGCAGACAAGCATTAGTATATAGGTAATAAGCCTATAGGTAACAAACGCAACAAAGCCGCTGAATTTCAGCGGCTTTGTTGCGTTTTGTAGGAGTGGTGTTAACAGCCAGGCTCTTACTTCCTTTGTTTCTTATTCTTTCCCTATTTCTTCCACTTCTTATCTTTCTTTAAATTCTTTAACTACAACAAGTGCGATTATTCATCAAAAAAATGTACCTTTGCTGAAGTTTTCGCATATAAAAATGGATGGAGGGTGTCGTGAGACTGTACTCCATCTTTCATTTAGCCAAATGGCTTATGCTTTTTAGGTATTAATCGTAAAAATAAATAAAATGAAGATACAACCTGAAGAACAATATAAGTTTTTGAAAATATCCTTGCCCGATGGCGTTTCTGCCAACGAGCACTCGGTGCTGTTGCATGCCTGCTGTGCTCCCTGTTCGGCAGCCATCGTGGAGTGTATGTTGCGCAACGGTATACGCCCTACCGTATATTTTTCCAATTCCAATATCTATCCTCAACAGGAGTTTGATATTCGAAAGCATGAGCTTATCCGCTTTCTGCAACAGCAGGATGTGCCCTACGTGGAAGACGAGTACGACCATGCTGACTGGAAAAAGGCTATAGCCGGACTGGAGAATGAGCCGGAAAGAGGATCACGCTGTTCGGTGTGTTTCCAGTATCGGTTGCATCATGCAGCCTGCTATGCCCAGGCGCATGGTTTCAAGTGGCTTACTACTACGTTGGCTTCCTCGCGCTGGAAGAACATCCGACAGATAGATACAGCGGGAATGGTGGCAGTGAGCGACTGTCCCGACGTGGAATGGTGGAGTCAGAACTGGCGAAAAGGAGGTTTACAATTAAGGCGCAGCGAGCTGCTGCGCCTCAATGAGTTTTATAATCAGTTGTATTGTGGCTGCGAGTTCAGTCTTGCCGCTTCGAAAGCGATGCGGAATCAGGACGAGTGATTCTTCTGACAGCCATTCATGAAAAGCTGTTTATGACAAGCCTGTAATCTCTCCATTCACCACGTCGATGCGCTCGGCTTGTGGTGACTTGGGGAGTCCGGGCATGCGCATGATAGGGCCTGCAATGACTACAATCATCTCGGCACCCATGTTCAGGGTAATGTCTCTTACGTGAAGCTCGAAGCCCTCGGTAGGTCCATAAGCCTTGGCGTCGGTAGAGAAACTATACTGAGTCTTAGCAATGCAGATAGGGAAGTGGGCTACACCCAGCTTCTTGATCTCTTCGATCATGGCCTGGGCCGATTCGCTTAGTGTCACACTGCCTGCGCCATACAGACGGAATGCCACGTCCTCTATCTTTTGCAGGACAGGCTCATCGTCGTTGTAGGTCAACTGCAATGGGGCTGAAGGACGCTCGTCGATGGTCTTCACTACCAGTTCTGCCAGTTTCATAGCTCCCTTGCCGCCTTCTGCAAAGGCGCTGTTTACTGCAAAACCGCAGCCCATTTCCTCGCAATGCTTGCGAAGTACCTCTATCTCTTCATCTGTATCCGTAGCAAACTTGTTGAATGCAATCACTACAGTCTGACCGAAGCTTTGCATGTTGCGCACGTGCTTGTCGAGGTTCCAGTATCCATTCTCCATTCCCTGGATGTTAGGCTTCTTGATGTCTTCGAGAGCCACACCGCCATGCATTTTGAGAGCTTGCAAGGTTACAACCACTACGGTAAGCGCTGGTTGTAGACCTGCTTTACGGCACTTGATATTGAAGAACTTCTCCGCACCTAAGTCGGCACCGAATCCTGCCTCAGTAATCGCATAGTCACCATATTCGAGTGCCGCAGCTGTAGCCATTACCGAGTTGCAGCCATGAGCAATATTGGCGAAAGGTCCACAATGGACAAAGGCCGGAGTTCCCTCGGTGGTCTGTACCAGATTAGGACTCAAAGCATCGAGCAGCAAGGCGACAATACTTCCGCCTACGCCCATGTCTTTCACTCTGAAAGGTTTGTCGTCCTCGGTAATGCCGAGCAGAATATTGTCTATGCGACGGCGAAGGTCGTCCAAACTTGTCGCAAAGCACATAATCGCCATGATCTCAGAGGCTGGAGTGATGTCGAAACCTGTCTGAGTCTCTATGCCGTTCTTTTCGCCTAAGCCCGTGATAATCTGTCTCAAGCCACGGTCGTTGATGTCCATGACACGGCGCCAAAGTATTTTCTTCAGTTTGAAACCTTCTGCCTCGTGCTGGAAACGATAGTTGTCCAACAGGGCTGCTATCATGTTGTTGGCTGCTGTGATGGCATGGAAGTCGCCAGTAAAGTGAAGGTTGATCTTGTCCATTGGCAATACCTGAGCATAGCCGCCACCTGCAGCTCCACCCTTCATGCCGAAGCAAGGTCCTAAGGATGGCTCACGAAGTGCCAATACAGCTTTCTTGCCAATCTTGTGCATTCCTAATGCCAAGCCTACAGACACGGTAGTCTTACCGTTGCCAGCCTTCGTAGGACTGATGGCTGTAACGAGGATAAGATGATGATTCTTAAACTTTTTCTTGTCAATAATGTTGGTAGAAATCTTGGCTATGTATCGGCCGTAGTTCTCAACCAGGTTCTCGTTGATTCCCAATTCGGCAGCTATGTCGTTAATGGGACGTAGTTTTACCGATTTGGCTATTTCTATATCTGTCAGCATATGAATAATATGTTTTTGTTGCTGCAAAGGTACTCAAAATAATTGATATAAAATCAAGATGTTCGTGAAATAATTCAATAAAGGTTGAAAGAAGGATATAAAAGTATGAAAAATAAACATAAATCTCTGATTTGACTTCTTTTGTTTCTGAAATTAATTGTATCTTTGCAGAAAATTAGCTGTATTAACATGAAATCGAGTAATCATACCGTATTGTTTATTTGTTTGGGTAATATTTGCCGTTCGCCTGCTGCCGAAGGCATCATGAAAGCCAAGGTGGAGGAGAAAGGACTGGTCAGTCAGTTCTATATTGATTCTGCTGCCATTGGTCCTTGGCACGTAGGGCAATTGCCCGACAGTCGTATGCGCCGTTGTGGTGCCGCTCATGGCTATTGTTTCGACAGTCATGCCCGACAGTTTGATAAATCCGACTTTGCCAAGTTCGACTACATAGTGGTAATGGATAATGATAATTATCGTGCCATCACGCGAATGGCCTCTTCGGATGAAGAACGTGAAAAGGTGGTTTGTATGGCAAGTTACCTGCGTCAGCATCGCGATTATACCACTGTTCCTGATCCATATTATGGTGATGAGTCTGATTTTGAACTAGTCATCACTCTTTTAGAGGATGCTCTTGAGGGACTGATAGAAGAAATCATAACAAGGTAAAACATATAAATAACTCAACTTTCGCGATTTCAATAAATAATGTAATAAACACATAGTAAGGTAAAAATGCAAGAATTATTGTTTTTAGGCGGATTCATCGTCTTCATTGTAGCCATACTGTTGGTAGACATGCTTGCTATCGACCGTAAGGCACATGTGGTGTCTATCAAGGAGGCAGGAATCTGGACTGGGGTTTGGATCATCCTGGCATTGGGTTTCTCGGTATTCCTGTGGTTTCATGGCGACATGGTACACGGAATTCACGATTTCAACGATCTTCAGGCTGTAGCTACGCGTTATGCTTCTCATCTTCAGTTGAACCCGGATGACTTTGAGGGGAGTCTGCATCAGTATCGCAAGTACATGACCATTGCCTATATCTCTGGTTATCTGATAGAAAAGACGTTGTCGGTAGACAATCTGTTTGTGATGATGATGATCTTCACTGCATTTGGTGTCGACAAGAAACAATATCAGCATGTGCTCAACTGGGGCATCATGGGCGCTATTGTGCTTCGCTTTGTCTTCATCTTCTTAGGAGCTGCCATTATCAGCCGTTTTGACTGGGTGTTGTTGGTCTTCGGTGTGTTGCTTATGTATAGCGGAATCAAGATGTATCTCGGCCGCAACAAGGAGGCTCATGTCGATACTGCCAATCATCCTGTGGTAAAGTTCTGCTCAAAGTATTTCCACTTAAAGCCATTGGTAATCACCGTGTTGGTGATAGAGTTCAGCGATTTGATTTTCGCTTTCGACAGTATTCCTGCTGTGTTCTCTGTGTCGCTCGATCCTTACGTAGTGTTCTTCTCCAACATCTTTGCCATTCTTGGTTTGCGAGCCATGTTCTTCCTCTTGGCAGCTGTGGCCGACAGGTTCAGATATCTGAAGACGGGTGTTTGCTTCCTGTTGCTGTTTATCGGTTTGAAGCTGCTCGTTCACGAATACTTTGAGATTGATGCTGTGGCTTCGCTGCTCATCATCCTGGCAGTTATCGTGATAAGTATAGGAGCTTCGCTGGTTATTCCTCAGAAAAAGAAATAATAGGGGCTTGTATCTCAACGTGATGGTTTCCGCTTTCGAGATTCGAGTTCTCTCTATACACAAAAATCGCTGCTTTCAACGTTGAAAGCAGCGATTTTTGTTTTCTTTACTTCGTCTCCTGTTCTTCCTGCATGTCGAGGAATTGGTTGTCCTTGTCGTAGAATTCGTACTGAAGGAAAGCCAGTTTCTGAGAAGGAACGACTTTGATTCCGAATCCATACTTGAATTGCCACTTCAGGCGAAGGGAAACGAAACCCTTGTTGATGAATGCGGCAACATAAGGATTGACATACAGCGTGAACTTCTTGACGCCAATCTTGTTGACCAGTTGGTCGATTTTTCTTTCCAGTTGATCGGTAAACAGAATGCTCGACTTCACCTTGCCAGTACCGAAACAGGTAGGGCAGGTTTCCTCTACATTCACATCCATGGCAGGTCTTACACGCTGGCGTGTAATCTGCATCAGTCCGAACTTGCTCAGAGGCAGAATGTTGTGCTTGGCACGATCCTTCTGCATGTTCTTGCACATACGCTCGTAGAGCATCTGTCGGTCTTCTGCCAGATTCATGTCGATGAAATCGACAACAATGATGCCTCCCATGTCTCGCAACCTCAGCTGTCTTGCCAGTTCGTCGGCAGCACCAAGGTTTACATCAAGGGCGTTAGCCTCCTGACCTTTTTCTCTGGTGCGGTTGCCGCTGTTGACATCCACTACATGCAGCGCCTCGGTGTGCTCGATAATAAGATAAGCTCCGTGCTTATAGTTGACCACACGTCCGAAGCCAGACTTAATCTGCTTTGTAATGTTGAAGTTGTCGAAGATAGGTACCTTTCCTGTATAGAGCTTCACGATGTTTGCCTTGTCAGGTGCAATGAGTGAAACGTAATGCTTCACCTCCTTCATCACATCCTCGTCGTTGACAAAGATGTTTTCGTAAGAAGGATTGAACAAGTCGCGAAGCAGGGCAACAGCTCTGCCGGTTTCCTCGAAGACGAGTTGTGGTCTCTTTTGAGTTTTCTGTACCTTGGCGATTGCATCCTCCCATCGCTTCACCAAGACTTTCAATTCGGCATCAAGTTCAGCCACCCTCTTGCCTTCAGCCACCGTGCGGACGATTACTCCGCAGTTTTTGGGCTTGATGCTGTGGATGAGCTGCTTGAGTCGGGTACGTTCCTCACCGCTCTTAATCTTTGACGAAACAGAAACTTTGTCACCGAATGGCATGAGTACCAAGTAACGTCCGGCAAAAGAGATTTCGCCTGTCAGTCTTGGACCCTTGGTTGAAATGGGTTCTTTTACGATTTGTACCAGCACTTCCTGTCCAGTCTTCAGAGTGTTCTGGATGCTTCCGTCCTTTTCGAGGTCGGGCTGCTTGCTGGCTTTAGAGAATGGGAAAAGTTTCTTTCTGTCGCTCTGTACTTGTTTAAGGTACTTCTGGTAAGAATTAAAATGACTTCCTAAATCAAGATAATGAAGAAAGGCGTCGCGCTCATAACCTACATCCACAAAGCATGCGTTAAGACCTGGCATCAGTTTCTTTACTTTTGCTATGTAGATGTTGCCCACAGAGAATGAAGCCTCACGGGGTTCGTTCTGGTATTCCACCAGCTGTTTGTCCTCCATGAGCGCTATTGAAATATCCTTCTGTTGGACATCAATTACAACTTCGCTTGTCATAGTCTTCAAATTCTTAAAATGTAAGTGAATAAAAAAGGGCATGTCAAACTTTTTTAAGCTGACATGCCCCCTCAGCCAGAAAAGACTGAGAGCAAGGATTTACTTGCTCTTATGTCTATTCTTACGTAATCTCTTTTTACGCTTGTGAGTAGCCATCTTGTGGCCCTTCTTTTTCTTTCCGTTTGGCATGATTTTAAAATTTTAAAATATTGTTATTATATAATGTTGTTTCCTTAATAATCTTTCGACTTGCAGCTCTTTCGTCTTGCTGTGTCTCTTGGATTGAGGGTCGTGTAGATTAGCCCTTCATCTCTTCAACGAAGCTCTTGGCTGGCTTAAAGCAAGGCAGGTCGTGAGCTGGGATGGTGATAGTAGTGTTTTTGGAGATGTTGCGGGCTGTCTTAGCTGCTCTGCGCTTGATGTTAAAGCTGCCGAAGCCACGAAGGTATACATTCTCCTTCTTCTTGAGAAGGCTCTCCTTAACTGCGTCCATGAACGCTTCTACCACAATACCTACTTCTTTCTTTGGCATTCCAGTGGCCAAAGACACCTCGTTGACGATATCTGCTTTTGTCATTTTCCTATTGTTTTTTTCTGTTTTTACGATGTTTTATCTTGAATTCGGTGTGCAAAGATACAAGTTTTTTGCGATATAACAAAATTGTTAGCACTTTTTTTGAAAAAATAATGCCCTAAGTATTTGCGTATAAGGTTTTTATTGCGTATTTTTGTACCGAAAATAGCAAAAATGGAAAAACTGAGATATTATATATTGACTCTATGTCTGTTCCTGTCGGTCTCTTTTGCTGGGGCTTCGAAGGTATGGAACGCTAAGAATATACCTGTACCATACCTGCAGAACTCGACGCAGTATGTGTCTGACCCTGATCATTATATAGACAAACAGGCGCTTGATTCTGCCAATTTCTACCTGGATAAGCTCAACAAGGAGTGCAGGGTACAGAATGTGTTTGTCATTGTGGGCAAAGTGGAAAATGGCGATGCCTTCCGTGTGGCTCAAGATCTGGGCAACGACTACGGTGTGGGAGACAAGAAGACACGTCGTGGTTTGGTGGTTGTTGTGGCTGTCGAAGACCATAAGTACTTCATTGCTCCCGGTATGGGACTTGAGGGGGAGTTGACGGATGTCGACTGTGATGATATCGCCAGGGCTTGTATTGTTCCCAACATGAAAAAGAATATGCCTGCTGAGGCTGTAGTAGCTACGAGCCGTGCTATATATAATAAGGTGAAGAGCGGCAAGACGGGAATTTCGGATATTGATGACGGTACGATAGGCGAGGACGACTGGGTTCTTGTCGTGATTCTGCTTGCTGTCTTCTTCGGTATTCCTGTGTATATGTTGGTACGTTATTTGCTGGAAGTGTTTGGAGTCATTAAGCCCGACACGAGTCAGCGAAATAAGGATAAGCGCTCATCCCGCCGACATGATGACGACTTTTTCCCGCCTTTCTTTTTCGGAGGAGGCGGAGGCTCTTCGGGTGGCGGCTTCTCTGGAGGCTCCTTTGGTGGAGGTTCCTTTGGCGGTGGAGGAGCCGGTGGAGGATGGTAAGTCTGGGATGCTTGGGAAGAACTTGTCGGGTCATCTATTAAGAGCAGGCCCGGTCGTCTATTAAGAACAGGATCGGTCGTCTATTAAGGGTAAACAGCGTCTTTTATGCATTCCATTTTACGTAATTTGGATTTAGATAAACAGTTATTAAAATAGAATAGAAAATTATGAAGAAAACAGGTTGGATTATTGTAGCAGTAATTGTAGTATTAGTGCTTTGGTTGTTTAGTGGTTACAATGGTATGGTAAGTTCTCAGGAGGAAGTTACCACCGAGCTTGCCAATGTGCAGACTCAGTATCAGCGTCGTGCCGACATGATGCCTCAGCTGGCGAAGATAGTGAAGGCTTATGCCAAGCATGAGCGCGAAACCTTCGAGCAGGTGACAAAGGCCCGTGCTGCCGTGGGACAGGTGAAGCTTGACGCTAATAATCTGACCGAGGCTAACCTGAAGCAGTTTACCGCTGCTCAGGGCGAGTTGACCAACGCTTTCTCCAAGCTCATGTTGGTGGCAGAAAGATATCCTGAGCTCAAGGCAAGCGAGAATTTCAAGTCGCTCCAGATACAGGAGGAAGGCACTGAGAACCGTATCAGCGAGGCCCGTCGCAAGTACAATGAGGCCGTGCAGTCATACAACGTGAAGGTGCGTCGCATGCCCAATGCCATTATCGCCGGTTTGTTCGGTTTTGACACCATGCCGAAGTTCGAGGCTGCTGCCGGTAGTGAAAAAGCACCAGACTTGGATATTTAATCAGCACATAATGCTTTGTTTTTCAAAAATTCTTTGTAACTTTGCAGAGTTTTTAGAAATTAAGGTAAAAAAGATATGAAACAGACCAAGATTGTTGCATCCATCAGCGACCGCCGCTGCGATCAGGACTTTATCCGTAAGTTGTTTTTTGCGGGCATGAATGTGGTTCGTATGAACACCGCTCATGCCTCAGAAGAAGGAATCCGCACCATTGTCAATAATGTAAGAGCTGTATCTCCCCATATCGGAATTCTGATAGATACCAAGGGCCCTGAGGTTCGTACCACAGGAGTCAAGGAGCCTATACATTATAATATAGGTGATGTGGTGAAGATTTTCGGCCGTCCAGAGATGGAGTCTTCTCATGATATTGTCAATCTCAGCTATCCAAATATTACCGATGACGTGAAGGTAGGCGACGACCTGCTCTTCGACGATGGCGAGTTGGATATGAAGGTGATCGAGAATACCGGTCCCATGCTGGTGGCTCAGGTGCAGAACGAAGGAACTCTGGGTGCTCACAAGAGTGTCAATGTTCCTGGCGAGCACATCGATCTTCCTGCGCTTACCGAGAAGGACCGCAGGAATATTCTCTTGGCCATCGAGCTTGACATCGACTTCATCGCCCATTCATTTGTGCGTAGTGCTGCCGATGTGAAGGCCGTTCAGGACATTCTGGACGAGCATCATAGCGACATCAAGATCATCTCGAAGATAGAGAATCAGGAAGGTGTCGATAACATCGACGAGATTATCGAGGCTTCTTATGGTATCATGATTGCCCGTGGTGATTTGGGTATTGAGGTGCCTATTGAGAAAATTCCTGGTATTCAGCGTCGCATCATCGACAAGTGCATTAAGGCTAAGAAGCCTGTTATCGTGGCTACACAGATGCTTCATACGATGATTCACAACCCTCGTCCTACTCGTGCCGAGGTGACAGATATTGCCAATGCCATCTTCTATCGTACCGATGCCTTGATGCTTAGTGGCGAGACAGCCAGCGGAAAATATCCACTCGAGGCTGTACAGACCATGGCACGTATTGCAGAACAGGCCGAGAAGGACAAGTCGCCCGTCAACGATATAGACCCAATGGAGGAGGGCAATATTGACCAAAAACTCTTCCTGGCCCATGCAGCCATCGAGGCCACCCAGAAGTTGGGTGTTAAGGGAATCATTACCGATGGCGAGACGGGTCAGACAGCCCGCGATCTGGCAGCCTTCCGTGGTCCAAACCCAGTGCTGGCCATCTGCTATAAGGAGAAACTTCAGCGCTGGCTCAACCTGAGTTATGGTGTTATCCCAATCGTGCAGAAGGATCAGATTTCTACCAAGGCCATGTTTACAGCCGCTGTACGTATGCTTCGTCAGAAGGGCTATCTGGAGGCAGAGGACAAGATTGCCTATTTGAGCGGTAGCTTCGGTGAAGGTGGTGGAACAACCTTTGTAGAGATCAATAAGGTAAGAAAGATCTTCGACAACAGTTACAGTTTCAACCTTCCTTCCAACGGAATAGAGGATAAATAGCTCAACTTTCGTCTTTGATGAGGAAATTTTAAGCCATCAAAGCTTTCGTATCTTTCCTCAGTGGAGCTCGGATAAGTAAAGATGTCGTGCAAAAATGCGTCGTTTTTTACAATTTGTTGACTAAACATTTGTACATTTAAGAAAAATGACGTACTTTTGCACGCAAAACTATAAACAAATTGCCGATAATGAAAAAACTGTTATTAGTTGTAGTAGTAGCTTCTACTATGATTTTGACACTTAGCGGTTGCCAAAGTGCTAAGCAAGTGGCTTATTTTCAGAATATAGATTCTCTCAATTTGAGCGCATCGAGAATGTTGTATGATGCTAAAATTATGCCAAAAGACCAATTGTCGATTATCGTAAAAGCGGTTAACGAGGATTTGGCAGAGCCATTCAATCTATATTCTAAGTCTATGATGTCTTCTTCACAAAACCAGAATCTTCAATATTACTTGGTTGACAATGAAGGCTTCATAGATCTTCCTGTTGTCGGCAAGATTCATGTAGTGGGCTTGACTGGAAGAGAATGCGAGAATTTGGTGAAATCTAAAATCCAGCCATATTTCAAGGATGGTGAAGTTCCGTCGGTAACAGTACGTATGGCGAGTTTCCGAGTTGTTGTAACAGGCGAAGTGGGAAGCCCGGGTGTCGTTACAGTACCAAACGAGAAGATGAGCATAGTAGAGGCGTTGGCACAAAGCGGCGACTTAGGCTTGCAGGGTAAACGCAAGAATATTCTGCTTATCCGCGAGGATGCAACTGGCAAAAAAGAAGCGCACCGATTGGATATGACAGATGCCAACATCATCAATTCTCCTTATTTCTATTTGCAGCAGAACGACATCGTATATGTAGAACCTAATGGAGCCAAGAAAGGTACCGCAGGCCTGAGCAACTCCGTTACATTCTGGATAGGATTGGTTTCCTCAATTTTATCTTTGGCTACACTTACTGTCAGTTTGTGTAAGTAAGGACAAACTTAATTATGAATTTCAATTATATTAAAATATGTGTGGTATCGTAGGATATTTGGGTAAGGGACAGGCTTATCCAGCCCTTATCAAGGGACTCAAACGATTGGAATATCGTGGTTACGACTCGGCTGGTGTAGCTCTTATCAGCGAGGACGGATCACTTAATGTATATAAGGCAAAGGGAAAAGTTGCCGACCTGGAAGCTTACTGTGCCGACAAGGACGTGAGTGGTTCGGTAGGCATTGCCCATACCCGTTGGGCTACCCACGGTGAGCCATCATCAGTCAATGCTCACCCTCACTATTCTTCCTCAAAGAATCTTGCCATCATCCACAACGGCATTATTGAGAATTATGCCGCCATCAAGAAAAACCTGATAGCAAAGGGAGTTGAGTTTAAGAGCGATACCGATACTGAGGTGTTGGTACAGCTTATAGAATATATCCAGATTACAAAGAAACTCGACCTGCTGACAGCAGTACAGGTGGCTCTTCGCCAGGTTATCGGTGCTTATGCCATAGCCTTGCTCGACAAGAATGAACCCAACCAGATTATTGCCGCACGCAAGCAAAGTCCCCTCGTTGTAGGTATTGGCAAGGAAGGTGAGTTCTATCTCGGTTCAGACGCCACACCTATTATAGAATATACCGACAAGGTGGTTTATCTGGAAGATGGCAACATCGCCATCATGCGTCTGGGCGAGGAACTTCAGGTTACCAATATCCAGAACGTGAAGCTGAATCCAGA
>ENA-UERK01000307-UERK01000307.1-human-gut-metagenome-genome-assembly--contig:-NODE-307-length-44888-cov-61.016067_pt1 | contig 44888 bp, 35 predicted proteins | sample MGYA00242957_ERZ507957 | MGnify/ENA primary metagenome ERZ507957 (study PRJEB26167, sample SAMN06115538) | human gut metagenome | host: Homo sapiens | place: China:Heilongjiang | collected 2015-11-06...
GTATCGGCATAAGCCGTGCCTGTATAGCAGGCGAAAAGAAAAAGGTCACGGGTCAAAGCCAACGATTTTCTTCGCTCTGGTATTTCGAGGTCACGAATTTTCAGGAAGTCCTCACGTGTCAATGCCTTTGGTGGATTCTCTTTCTTTTGAGGTAGCTTGAAGTGCATGAAATGATAACGCTCGGAGTGTCCTGTCTTGAAAGCTATTCGGCAGGTCTTCTTCAAAATGGCGAGATAGTGGCGGACTGTATCAAGTGCAAGACCTCTCTCGTCCAAGCAAAAGTCCATATACTCACGGATAAACTGCTCGTCAAGCTCACCGAATGCCACATCGTCAGTTCCATAACGCTTCTTGACGAACAATCCCAATGTCAGGCGGGTGTACTGGTAGTTTGGTAGCGTGCCTTTCTTGTAGTCGATGCCGATTCTTGACTCAATGTCCGCAATGATGGCATCAAGCTGCTTCAACAAGGTCATCTGAGTGTCTGCACTGCATTGAAACAGATCCTTTATCGCCTTTGCGTCAAAATCCGTCTTGCGCTCCACAAGTGACTCGTAGGCTGAGTTTATTGCCAGCAACAGCTTGTCAATCTTGGCGTTCACTTCCACAGCCTCCTTGCTCTTGCCGTCAAGTCTGCTCTCACGTGGATTCCATAACTTTGGCGTACATGACAACTTGCAACCGAACTGCGCCATTGTTCGGTTGAGGGTGATGCGTCCCATGATGGGAGCCTTACCGTTCTTGTCCAATCCGCTCTTTTTGAGGTAGAGCAGCACCTTGAATTTTTCAACTTTCATCTGCTTACTTTTTTAGTTTGCAAAAATAATCAATCAGTAAGCATTCTCCGTCATTGAAAGTTGTGCAGAACTGTGCAACAAACACTGGTGACAAACTATTTGTTTTTCACCTCGTTAGCAGTGTTGGTTTCGGTAACTGACCGCTAACGGTTTGGTAACTGAAATAACTCAATATCCTGCTCGGATTTGCTTTGCAGCCAATTGGCAGAATTATGAAATATTGCTCATTCTCAACCACTTGCAGTTCATTTCTCTCATCTTCACTTTCCGTTGCTTTTGCTTAAATTGTGCACATGAGTAGGCATGATATAGCCGAAGTCGTGGTAATAAGTGGCATATTTGGCATCTGTGATGGCAAAAGAAGCAGTCATGGGCTCTGCGACTACAGCACCTGGCACTGAGAACTCGCCACGAGAAGTTCCATTGACATCTTTTGTCAAGTCTTGGTCGATACCCCATTCAGAAAGAGCAGCGGTTAACTGCGAAGCCGTTGCGCCATAAGGAGCGGCAATGGGTCCTGCAGCCACGCCATTCTGTCCGAAGACGCTAGCCAAGGTGTTGTCAGAGCTTACCCAATCAGAAGATTGCCAAGCTGGAGCGGCAGAGGCACCATCCTTATAGACACCTATTATATTATAGCCAGCAGAGAGTAACTGCTTAGGTGCCTTTGGTACAGAATTTGTCGCTATCAAAATAGCAGGATTATCTCCCTCACCTACAACTATAGAATTTGCCAAACGAATATCCGCTTTCTCTCTTCCCAAGATTTGGGCGCCACCCGTATTGCCTGCGATAGTAGAATTGATGATGGTGATTTGTCTGGCATAAGTACCATCTGAGCCAATTGCGAATACAGCAGCAACCTCACCTTCTGTCCCTGACTTATTGCCAGTAATGGTCGTATTGATGATATCCAACTTCACTCCATGGTGCAAGAATATAGCACTACCCATTACCTGTGCCTCATTATCATATATCTGGCAACGATTCAAAGTTGTATAGCCCTTGGTCCCAGCGTTAGATGTCAACTTAATGGCTCCGCCTCTACCTGCAGCACTATTACCATGGAATTTGCAATCGGAAAAGTTGACGGTACTACGATAAGACCAGCAAGCTGCCCCCCCATAGTCGCTTCCTGTTTGATAAGCAGAGACATTGCCCTCAAAGTCACAGTTCTCAACATCTACCCAACCGCTATTGTCTATTTTCAAGGCTGCCTTAGAAGCCTCGTTGACGAAAGCGTTCTTGAAAATAATATTCTTCAAAACGAAATGTTTGGCAGTATTTCCATGAACAGTATTCATCTGAACTGCGAGCAATGTAGATGCATCACCTGCATTGGCTATGCCATCAGCATTCAAGTCGCCAGAGAACACAGTAGGCTGTCCCGAAGTAGAGCCGATAAAAGTATAACCATTGGTAACGATTGGCGCATTAGCTGGCACATAATAAGTGCCACCTGCGAAATGGAATACATCCCCATTGGCATACGCATTGACATTCGCATACATAGTTGCGAAATCAAGCGCATTTTCTACGGAACTACCATTCTTCTCACCTGCACCATCTACACTTACATAATAGTCGGTCGCAAAACTAGCAGATGCACAAAGCATACCTGCCATCAATAAAGTAAATCTTTTCATATGCGTTCATTTTTAGGTTTTCAGAACATTTTAAGTTGTTTACTCTTTAAGTCGCAAGAAAAAAGGAAAGATATAGGTCAGAACTCAAAAAAAATCACTTTCCACCTACACAAAACTTCAAATATCACGTCTATCATAACAGAAAATCATGTATAACTAAAGACATTATCAAAATGAAAAATCTCAAGAGACTCCTTATGATGGCACTCCTTGCCTTAGTATGTACCATCCCTTCCATGGCTGGCAACAAAGGGAAAGTCATCAAAATCCTGGCTATCGGCAACAGCTTCTCGCAAGATGCCATCGAGAACTATCTTCATCAACTTGCCGACTCCGCTGGCGTGAAAACCATCATTGCCAACATGTATATAGGCGGCTGTTCGCTGGAAAGACATTACAACAACGCCAAAGACGACAAGCCAGCCTATTCCTATCGCAAGATTACGATAGACGGCAAGAAAACAGAATATAGAAGTACCACGCTGGACAGTGCGCTGACCGATGAGAAATGGGATTATGTCAGTTTCCAGCAAGCAAGTCCCCTCTCTGGCAAGTATGACACGTTTAGCCCTTATCTTTCATACCTTATAAAATATGTAAAGGAACGAGTTCCTGCTCATACGAAGCTGCTTTGGCATCAAACATGGGCATATGCGGAGGGATGCAAGTTATCGGGCTTCGCCAATTACAATCGAGACCAGCTGACGATGTACCATGCGATTGTCGAGGCATCCAAGAAAGCAAAGAAAGACTATAAGCTATACAAGATAGTACCAGTTGGCACGGCCATCCAAAACGCCAGGACAAGCTTCATTGGCGACAACATGAATCGAGACAAGCAACACCTGGAAGTACACTACGGAAGATACACGGCAGCCTGCACTTGGCTTGAAGCCGTGCTTGGCATCAACCCAATCGGCAACAAGTTTGTACCCAAGGGCGTGGATGACGCTCACAAGGACATCGCTCAAAAAGCGGCTCACGCTGCCTGCAAGAAACCTAACAGCATCAGCACGATGAAATAGCCTCGAGTATTTTTTCAAAACATGAATACGAAAATAGGCTTCACCCTTCACCTTTTCGCTTGAAAGCCCGATAAACACTGGGGTTGCGAGGGTGAAGGGTGATTGTTAAGGGTTCACCTAGGCTTCACCAGCCTTCACCTTTTTCCCAGCATCCATTCCCAAGTCGGGAGAATGTGGATGGTCTTGCCGTCTATTTGCAAGTCTTCCTTCTCTTCCATCGTAAGGATGTAGCCTTCTGTCAAGCCGTAAGCATCCATAGCTTCGGCTAAGCCTGCGATTTCCCGCTTGCGAGTCTTCTCGCCATTCATTGCAATCGTCACCTGATAGGCTTCCTTGATGCTCATACCTTCTCTCACCACAAAGTCGCACTCCTTCTTATCGGCATGATAGAAGACATCATATCCGCGGCGTTTCAATTCGATGAACACCATGTTCTCCAATTTCGCACCCATGTTCTCGGTGGCATTGAAGCCAATGCGGCTCACGATGGCATTATCTATGAAATAAATCTTCTTGGGGTTCAACATCTGCACCTTTACAGATGGCGAATACTTCATCAACTGAAATATCATATAGGTTTGTTCGATGTATTCCAAATAGTTCTTGACCGTTTCGGAATGACGGATTCCTACTATCTTTCCAAGCGAAGAATATGTGATGCGCTTCGTGGCATTACTGGCGAGATAGAAGACGAGTTCCTGCATCTCCTTCTCGTTAGTCAGTCCATTGCGAGCCATCACGTCACGGAAAACGATGCTGTCGTAGAGTGACGAGAGGTAACGAGCTGATGGAGACTGGAGATACTTCGGGAAACCGCCCTTCTCCATGTATTCCTTGAATTGCCCCAAGAGAATGGAACGCTTGCTGGTCAAATAATAGTCTTTGGGGGCGACTTGGATATTTGCCAGTTGCAGGTATTCTTGAAAAGAAAAAGGAAAAATCTCTACGGCAATATAACGTCCTGTGAGATGAGTGCCAAGTTCTCGGCTCAGCATCCTGGCGTTCGAACCTGTCACGATCACCTTGTTGCCCTCGTTGTAGAGGCGGCGCACGAAAGTTTCCCATCCCTTTACGTTTTGTATTTCATCAAAATAATAGGTGTGTTGCTCGCCAAACAATTCGAAGAAACACTCTTGCAATGTTTGGAAATCGGACACAGTAAAGTTGACAAGTCGCTCATCGTCGAAGTTGAAGAAGAAGTCTTGCTCTGACAATTTCCTGCGCATTTGTTGAAGTAAGACAGATTTTCCACAACGTCTGATACCTGTGATAATCAGTATCTCCGTTGTGGTAAGCCACTCTTCCTCGATGCATCTTGGAACAGTCTCTTGCGTTACATACTTGCAGTATTCTTGCTGCTCAAATATGATTTTCTTCAACAACTCTTTCATAATCAAATGTTTATTTGCTTGCAAAGATACGGTTTTTTGTGGAAACCTCCAAGAAATTTGCATTTTTTGTTCATTCCGAATGAGTGATTTTCCAAAATATTGCTCATTCCGAATGAGTGATTTAGCAAGTTTCCGCTTGTTCCATACTCCTAACTCTCAATGTGACGACCCTATCTCTGAGCTTTGCAATTCTGTCTCTAAGCTTTGCGTCAACTCAAGCCGAGAATGGAATAAGTGCCAGACTAGGGCAATCATTTGCTCTCTACTAGGGCAAAAAATTGCCTTAGGCAGATAAAAGTTTCTCCCTAGGCATCCGTTGACCGATCGTAATAGACAGCTGACGCTAGCCGTAATAGACGACTGGCAGTTGTCGTAATAGACGACCTACATTGGTATCAAAGTTGGGTGAAGGGTGAAGAGTAAAACGCAGTAGTCGTTTTAAACTTTTTCTAGCATAAATCAGTTTATCAATCTAAAATTCCGTATTTTCCAATATTTCAAACAAAAAGATTTCCGTATTTTCTAATTTTTTAAGCAAAAAGATTTCCGTATTTTCCAATATTGGTGTATTTTTGCAACAGTTAAACAACACAATATAACATATTGCGAGTAAAATCACTAACTGAAGGAAATATGAAAAAAATTTTGTTTCTCATACTGACCTTGTTCAGTATTATTACTTTTACAAGTTGTGACAAGGTGAACAATGACCCAGACGAGCCCATTATCACCCCTGGCAACCTGTTTGACTGCACGTTTACCACGACTAGCGACGGTTGCTGCATTCTAGAAGACGCCGAACCTATCAGCGCCGATGTCATCAATGACGAGGTGAAAGGATATGGGTGGAAAGTGATCGGCATGTATGAGGTGCAGGACAATGGCAAGCTCTCACACACCGACTTCCGCAAAGATATGCTTGGCGGTGGCTATACCGACTATTGGTTTAAATCCGACAGCCGCCTAGTGGGGTTCGCTCATGGCGATGCCCCCGGCAGAAACTACGATACCACAGACTGGAGCTATGATGCCACAAAGGGATTCATTCTGCGTGGCAAGACAAACGAAAGCATACAAAACCGCTATATGCAAGTATTGCGTTTCAACAAAACCGAACTCATCTACAGACAGATGTACACCATGCAGCAACTCGGTTTCCGTTCAGACGGAAACGGCAATACGAAACCATTCTACGGCTTGGTCATCTATCAACGCATGACAGACAGCGAGCTTTCCCAAACGCAGAAAACATTCAATTACGATGCCAACTCCGAATATACCGGTGCCGTCCCTAACGACTGCAAATTCCGAGTAAGCGCAAGGTACTATAATCCTGACGATTTTGAGGAAGACACCAATGGAGCCGTCATTGTTACATTCGGGAAAGTGGAGTTCACGCTGACCGACCACCTCGGCACAGCCATTCTCCCAAACCCCGCATTGGAGTATTTCGACTCCATCGTTTGGCGAAGCAATTCACACGACCTTCCCGACCATTACGTCATCCATCGCCATAAACAAGGTCAAGCGCAGACAACCGTGAAATGGAACACCTATTTCTTCAACCAAGAGCCTAATTTGGCAACCGTCTTGGAGGGCTACAAGAATGGTCGTGTCGTCTATACTTACGAGAAGCAACATAACATCTACACCGACAAGTTCCTATGTTACGACTGGAACAAAATCGCAATGAGCAAGCCACGAGACTATACCGCCTCTTGCCTCCTCGACAAGTCAAGAAGTTTCACGGTGTATGTGCCAAGAGCCTACAACGATGACATCAGCAAGCCGTATGCAGAATTGCGCTACAACTCGGAAGAGAAAGGCAAGGGTAACGATGTTGCCATCTTATTGAAAGAAAGCCAGGAATTGGCAGATTTGATGACAAAGAATTACGGAAAGGGCACCGACATTGGCAAGCAAGTAGAGCACTATCGCACACTATTCTATGCCTTGCCAGAAAAGTCGGACATCAAATATTACTGGGAGACGACAGACACACGCATCGCCCTTGTTTACCATCATGACGATGTCAATTTGAGCAACGAATACTATTACATCCACGCCGAGCCGATTCTGAAATAAGTAAGTTTGCATTCGTAGCGATTTACGGAAGAAGAATTGATGCCTTCCTTTCCTCCAAGCAGGTGAAGGGTGGTGAAGCCTAGGTGAACCCTTAACAACCACCCTTCACCCTCGCAACCCTAGTGTTTATCGGGCTTTCAAGCGAAAAGGTGAAGGGTGAAGCTTAAAACGCTGTATTCGTTTTAAACTTCACCCTTTTACTATTTCTTTTTGAAAAGAGGCAATCATATTGCCTCTTCTAATATCCATTCCACAAGTTTAATAATGGAACGAGCTTCCACCCAAGAACTCTCGCAACAATGATGTAGGAGGCAGGTTATTGTAAGGAATGCCCTTGAAATACTTCAGGAACTTCAGGAGGCGATAAGCCTCAGCATACTCCTCACAATTCTCTGGCACCTGCTGCAACAAAGGCTCCGCCTGCGTCTTGATGACCGCCAACTCATAGAGCATCGCCGTATTGAGCATCGCATCGGCATTCTCCTGGAATGGGAATATCCACTTGTTCTCTCCTGCTCTCACGGATGGCCAACGATGGATGGTCTCCTGTGCGCTCACACCTCTATATTTATAGTCGCGGATGATACGGCGAAGAAGACGATTGTCGGTCGTCGGGATATAGTTGTGGTTGTCGAGCAAGATGGTGGTCAATGCCGAGGCATACACACGGAAAATCTGCTCGTTAGGAATCTGCGCCGTCAACTCAGGGTTCAAGGCATGGATGCCTTCCACCACCAAGACATTGTTGTCGTTCATCTTCAACTTCTTGCCACTCTTCTTGCTCTTGCCCGTCTGGAAGTCGTACTTCGGCAATTCCACCTCCTCGCCACGGAAGAGGGCATTAAACTGGTCGTTGATGAGCTGCAAGTCGAGCGCATAGATACTCTCATAATCATACTCGCCATTCGCATCCTTTGGCGTTTTCTCCCTATCCACGAAGTAATCATCCAAGGAAATCTGCAAAGGTTTCAAGCCGTTCACAGCCAATTGGATGGAGAGACGCTTACACGAGGTGGTCTTGCCCGAAGAGGAAGGACCTGCCAGGAGAACGAGTTTCACGCCCTTGCGGTTGGCGATGTCTTCGGCTATCTTGGCGATCTTCTTCTCCTGCAAAGCCTCGTTGATATTGATGATGTCGGTGGTGAACCCTGCATCCACAGCCTGGTTGAAGTCACCCACCGTACGGATGCCCAGAATGTCTTGCCAACGATGGTGCTCCTTGAAGATCTCAAACATCTTGTCTTGCTTGGTCAGTTCGCCCAATACGCTAGGGTCCTTGACCGAAGGAATGCGGAGCAACATACCATCATAATACTTCTCCAAGCCGAAGAGATACAGCTCGGAAGTATTGGTGAGAAGCGTGCCATAATAGAAATCGACATATTCACCTATCTTATAATAGGTAGTGTAGATGGAGCCAGAGGTCTTGAGGAGTTTCACCTTCTCCACGTCACCCTTCTCCTCGAAGAGGGCGATGGCTTCCTCCGTAGGCACCATGTATCGACGGATAGGCATCTTGGCATCGATGATCTCCTGCATACGCTGGCGAATCTTATCGACATCCTCGTCGGTGGTAGGGCGACCGAAGCGCACATCCACATAGAAGCCATTCGACACAGGGATGTCGATGATGACATCGTGGGCAGGATAGAGGTCTTGCACCGCCTTGCAGAGCACAAAGAAGAGCGTGCGGGTATAGGCACGAGAGCCAGAAGGCGAGGTCATGTCGAGAAACTCCACATCTTTATTATTATACACACGATAATGAAGGCCTTCGACCTTATTATTCACCTTACAAGACACCGGTCCATACTCCATTTGGAGACCAAATACAGAAAAAATATCAAAAAGTGTGCTTCCGATTTCTACTTTCTGAGATTTTTTATTATTTTTGCAACGGATTTGTATCATCTGTTTCATTTGCGTTACGTTCGTGTTACAATGTTAGACAATCTATTCACTCTTAAGTGAATCCATTTACCGTGCGGTAAAGATAAGAAGAAATTCGCAACTACGGTGATTTTGAAAACATAAATTAAATTAAAATATGTCGATTTGGATATTTTTTAGGCTTATCGGAGCACTCGCCCTACTGATGTTCGGTATGAAGACCATGAGCGACAGTTTGCAGAAAATGGCAGGCCCTCAGCTGCGCCATGTGTTAGGAACCATGACCACCAATCGCTTGACGGGCATCCTTTCGGGTACGCTCATCACGGCTGCGGTGCAGTCGTCCACAGCCACCACGGTGATGACCGTGTCTTTCGTCAACGCCGGTCTCTTGACCTTGGCGCAAGCCATCTCAGTCATCATGGGTGCCAACATCGGAACCACGCTCACCGCTTGGATCATGAGTGCCGGTTTCTCCTTCAACATCACCGACTTCGTATGGCCAGCCTTCTTCCTTGCCATCATCCTTATCTATAGCAAGAAGCGCAAGATTGTAGGCGATTTCATCTTTGGTATATCCTTTATGTTCCTCGGTTTGGGAACTTTACGACAAACCGGCATCGACATGGACTTGGCTCATAATCAGCCAGTTCTCGATTTCTTCGCAAGCTTTGACCCACAAAGCTTCCTCACGACCATCACATTCCTCCTCATAGGTAGTCTACTCACCATGTGCGTACAGAGTTCTGCCGCTGTCATGGCGATTACGATGATACTCTGCTCTACGGGCGTATTGCCTATCTATCAGGGTATCGCCCTCGTGATGGGTGAGAACATCGGTACCACCGTTACTTCCAATGTGGCTGCCCTCACGGCAAACACGCAGGCTCGTCGTGCAGCAATGGCACACATGGTGTTCAATATCTTCGGTGTGCTATGGATCCTCTGTGTGTTCAAGCCATTCATCAACCTCGTTTGCGGTTGGGTGGGCTATGACACAGAGATGGCGAAGGGCGAGCCGGGCTTCTATGCCAACGCTGCCAAACTTTCCTTCGTGCTTGCCGCCTTCCACACCACCTTCAACCTCAGCAACACCTTCATCTTGGTATGGTTTATTCCACAGATAGAGAAGTTGGTGTGCAAGATTATCCGTCCTAAGAAGAACGCCGACGAGGATGACTTCCGCCTACGCTTTATCCAGACAGGTATCATGAAGACCCCTGAGATTTCGGTCTTGGAGGCTCAGAAGGAGATTCACTCTTTCGCCGAGCGCATCCAGCGTATGTTTGGCATGGTGAAGGAACTGCTTGGCGAGACCAACGAGGATAAGTTCATCAAGCTCTACACTCGCATCGAGAAGTACGAGGGTATCTCCGACAATATGGAGATTGAGATTGCGAAGTATCTCGACCAGGTGAGCGACTCGCACTTGAGCGATGAGACGAAGGCAAAGATTCGTGCCATGCTCCGTGAGATTTCCGAGATAGAGAGTATCGGTGACAGCTGCTACAATATCGCCCGCACCATCAACCGCCGCATCAAGGGCAAGGAGGACTTCATCCCTGCTCAGTATCAGCACATGCACCAGATGATGGAGCTGACCGACCAAGCGCTCACCCAAATGAACATCACCCTCGTGGGACACAAGGGCGACAACGATGCCAACCTCTCCTTCAACATCGAGAACGAGATCAACAATTATCGCAACCAGTTGAAGAGCCAGAACATCAATGATGTGAACAACCACCTCTATACTTATGCCATCGGAACGATGTATATGGATATCATCCAGGAGTGCGAGAAGCTCGGCGACTACGTGGTGAATGTAGTCGAGGCTCGTATGGGCGTAAGACAGCATGAGGCATAAAGAAGATTTGCGTATTTTCTAATATTTCAAGCAAAAAGAATTGCGTATTTTGCGGATAGCACTGCCATAAGTACCTCAAAAAGGGTAGGCTCCCATTATGGGAGCCTACCCTTCCAGCTTTAATTACTGTTTCTCGATTTATCGAAGCGATTTGGCTTTCTGGAGCGAAGGCTTATTTCACCTCAATTTGCTTTACGTCTTCCTTTTTCTCTTCCTTGGCTACCTTTGGAATCTCAATCTTCAAGACACCATCGCTAACCTCAGCTGAGATCTTCTCTGCATCGGCATCCTCTGGCAAAGCATAACTCTGAGAGTAGCTGCTGTATGAGAACTCACGGCGCAAGTAATGCTCTTCCTTCTTCTCTTCCTTCTTGTCGGCCTTCTGCTCGATGGATACATTCAAGTAACCATCCTTGTCGATGTTCATCTTGACCATATCCTTCTTCAAGCCTGGGGCGGCAACTTCCATTGTGTAGGCAGTGGCATTCTCCTTGACGTTGACTGCAGGAGCTGTGGCACTCATGCGAGGCATCAAGTCAGTATCAAAGAAGTTATCATTAAACCAATTGTTCAACCAATTTGAAACATTCTGATTTCTACGAGCTAACAACATAATGTAAAACCTCCAATTATCTTTTTCTCGTCCTCTCTTCGTCTTTCGACTCCGTCGGGATTTCTAATTGTTCTTTTATTTATCCCGTTCTTTTTTTATCCTATTCTAAATGATTGCATCGGCTGTCAAGGCTTTCGGGAATCTTTCGAAACCCTCAGAGTTTAATGATTTTAGGGTTCGCTTTCGGTCCCCTTGGCCTCTCAGGTTTCAGCTTTCACTCTATCTTTGTGCAACAAGCGTGCCAACGGAAAAAGTAACCATGGGTGAACACTTTTTGCCAAAACTGGCAAGCAGGCAAGCAAGATTGGCAGTAAAGGATAAATAATTTAATCATTGCTGACAAGAATGGCGTATATTTAATAATTCATAATATTTCGCAGTAATGCTCTACGCTTATCTTGGATAAATTCAGTTAGAAAATTAGAGTAGAAATTATAAGATGAAGGCATATACATATATAAGACAAGGTGAGTTCGGGTTCACAGAAAGACTGCATAGTGCCATTATACCTTTGCAAGCGTGTCTTCATAACATTCCCATGCTAAATTTAAGTACAAATTTACGAATAATTATTGAAAACACACCATCTTGATATAAGAATTGTAAAGAATTGCCCATATTTGCAATCAAATCATTACCTTTGCATAAAATAAGCTCAAAAACAAGAAAGATAGAAAGTAGAATTATGGCTATTATCAAAACTGTTGAAGGTAAGACCCCTCATTGGGGCAAGAATTGTTTCATAGCTGAGAATGCGGCACTTACGGGTGACTGTGTTCTTGGGGATGACTGTAGCGTTTGGTATAGTGCGGTGTTGCGCTCTGACGTGGATGCCATCAGATGTGGAAATCGTGTAAACGTCCAGGATTGCGCTTGCATCCACCAGACAGGCACCATGCCTTGCATCTTGGAGGATGATGTGTCGGTAGGACACGGGGCGGTGGTTCATGGAGCTATTGTCCACAAGGGTGCGCTCATTGGTATGAATGCCACAGTTCTCGACAAGGCAGACATCGGTGAAGGTGCCATCATCGCCGCAGGCGCAGTGGTCACCCATGGAACGAAAGTTCCTGACCATGAGATTTGGGCAGGCATTCCTGCCAAGAAGGTGAAGGACTGCGCCCCAGGACAGGCAGAGGAGTTTGCCAAGCACTATGCTGGATATATCAAGGACTGGTATTTGAAGTGATTCTTTGAAAATAGACTTTTCCGTAAATGAAACAAGAGATTATACAACATATCAATCAGTTGGTTAGAGAGGGAGAACCTTTCCTCTTCGTCATCAATTACCATGGCGATAAGGTATATATCAAGAAGCTATCAGAGATAGATACTCATGAATGCCTCTATGATTTTGATGGCAAGACGAACACCAAGGACTTATCCCCGAATGGCTTGCCATCCAAAATCAGTTGGAAGGCAATGGCTCCTTCCTTTTCTGAATATGCCAATAGCTTTGATATTGTGAAGAGGAACATCATGGCAGGCAATAGTTATCTCACGAACCTTACTTGCCAGGTTCTCATCGAATGTAATCTCTCGCTAGAAGATGTTTTCTTTTATTCCCAAGGGAAATACAAGCTGTGGATAAATAATAGTGATGATAGATTTGGGAAATTCGTATGTTTCTCACCAGAGACCTTTGTGAAGATAAATAACGGAAGAATCTACTCCTACCCCATGAAGGGAACAATCCGTGCAGACCTTCCCCTTGCTACACAGACATTAATGGAAGATGAGAAGGAAGCTGCCGAACACGCCACTATTGTGGATTTGATTCGCAATGATTTGAGCCGAGTGGCAACAGACGTGAGAGTGGATAGGTATCGCTATATCGACTTGTTGCACACCAACAAGGGAGACATTCTTCAGACCAGTTCCGAGATTAGTGGAAAACTGCCAGCTGATTATCAGCAGTACATAGGTGACATCCTCGCCGCTCAACATCCTGCTGGCAGCATCACTGGTGCGCCTAAGGACAAGACTTGCGCCATTATCCGCAAGGCAGAGACTTACGAAAGAGGTTTTTATACTGGCATCATGGGAATATATGAGGATGGAGAGCTTGACTCTGCTGTCATGATTCGCTTCATCGAGCAGACAGAGCAAGGCATGATGTTCAAAGCAGGTGGAGGAATCACATCAAAGAGTGATTGCCACAAGGAATATGAAGAGGTATTGCAGAAAGTATATCTCCCCATCGTAAGATAATTCAGAATCCTACCCTCTATACACTGGTAAGATTCTATTATTGTTAATTCTAAATTATTAATTTTAAATTATTGGATGGAAAAGCAATTCGTAGAGACAATCAAGATAAAGAATGGAAATGCTATGGCACTTCCCTATCATCAGGAAAGGATGAAGAGAACCATGCAGCATTTCTTTCCTGGCAAGAATATACCATGCTTGGAGGAAGTGATTGCTTCAACACACGACATGGACTTCTACAAGGCAAGGGTTATATATGGAGAGAAAGGTATTGAAGACATCCAATATGCCCTCTATTCCATGAAAGAGATTCATACATTGAAGATTGTAAGGGATGATGACATCGACTATTCTTTCAAGAGCACGGATCGCACAGACTTGAACTGGCTCACTGCAACAAAGGGGAACTGTGATGAAATCATCATCATCAAAAATGGATTGGTGACAGACACCTCCTTTACTAACATCGCTATCTATAAGGATGGCAAGTGGCTCACTCCCAAGCACCCATTGCTCTTGGGAACCAAGCGAGCCGCCCTTTTGGAGAATGGTATCATTCAAGAGGCCGACATCACTGTTGATGACTTGATGAAAGCCGAGAAAGTGAGCCTATTCAATGCCATGATAGATTTCGGGGAAAGAGAAGTAATGACTCAGGACATCTATCAAGAAGAATATAGGATATGTACTTTCTGAATAGGAAGAGAGGCATAGACACATCAAGAGTATATCACACCGAGAGCTTCTTTCTCCATAAAAATATCATAAACATCTTACTGGGTTTCTTTATTCTCAACTATTCTTGCTATCTTTGCAGAAGATTTGCTGCACTCGGCAATTAGAAAGCAAGCTTTCATTGCGCTCGCTGGCAGTATCTTTACAAGAAATTAAGAAGAACAATGAAGACTCTATTAGACGTACATACACATACCATTGCCTCTGGTCATGCCTTCAGCACCTTGCAGGAAATGACATTGACACAAGAAACGATAGAAAAAAGAAGCATCTTCCAACGTCCACTTTGGGTGGTGGTCTTTGCCCTCACCGCAGCCATCGCATGGGGTTGGGCTTACCCACTCATCAAAATGGGAATGAGGAATTTTGGCATACAGCCCGACATGACTGGCAGCAAGATGTTGTTTGCCGGCATCAGATTTTTTATCTCTGGACTCATCATCCTTGCCATTGCCAAGCCATCCCATCGCAAGTTCGGTATCAGAAAGCCTGCGGACGCATGGTTCATCCTCCTCTACTCCCTGCTCAACACCACCTTGCACTATGCCTTCTTCTACTTTGGTTTGTCACACAATGCAGGAGCACGTTCGGCGATACTCAACTCCATGAGTGTATTCACGGTGGTCATCCTTGCTTGCATCTTCTTCAAAAGTGACAAGATGACCTATAGGAAGGCATTGGGATGTACCATCGGATTTCTCGGCATTCTCGCTTTGAATCTTGGTGGAAAAGACAGCGGCAGATTTACCTTCCTGGGCGATGGCATGATCATCCTCAATGCGCTCTGTGGGGCGAGTGCCTCACTGCTTACCAGAGGTTTGAACAAGCGAATGGATGTATTTGTGGGCACAGGCTATTCGCTGAGCATCGGTGGAGCCTTGTTGGTGATTCCGGGTTTACTGGCAGGAGGTTATCTTCCTGTCATCAACTTGATGGGCATTATCGACCTACTCTTGCTCATTGCCATCTCCACCATCGGCTTCTCCCTTTACAACAAACTGTTAAGTTGCAATCCTGTAGGGAAGGTTGCCATTTTCAATTCCCTGATTCCTGTAGTGGGAACCATTACCTCCTGTCTTTGCTTGGGCGAGAGTTTCTACTGGAAGTATGTGTTGGCAGGTGCTTTGGCAACAATGGGCATATACATTATTAATAAAGGAAAGTGAACACTATCAACTTCTTATAGATATGCAAATACTCTTAGCGTCAGCAATCAGAAATATAAGAAAGTGACAAGGAAATAGGTATATACGTGACTATATTATAAAATGTGGGTGAGACTTCAAACGCCTCACCCACATTTCTCTTTATTTGATTAGAAGTTTTACAGTTTCCTTACCAATTCTAAGGACAATCACACCAGAACCTGTATTTAAAGAAACAGTTCCATTGCTTACAGTTGACATCGTCAACAACTTTCCATCAATGGTATATGCCAAAACTCGTGTACCATTGGAAAGACCAGAAACACTTACAGAACCATTGCTTGCTTCGATTTTTGCAGAAGACATTTCAGTATTTGCGATTCCGCTGGTTCCTGTATAAGGCTCTATCTTATAAAACACTCCCCAGTTCTTATCATCTTTGTACTTTTGAATTGACTCAGAAGGTACATATAATGTGGCACTAGCAGCCACGTTATTTGAAACCATTGGGTAATAAACATTAAACGGAGTATATGTAGGTGGCTCTACCGCTAAACAAATCACTTCAGTCAAGTTATCACTACTACCCAAAAAGTCTGTTCCTACTGTTTCCAAGGTAGAAGGGAGCTTGATGCTCTTCAGATTACCACAACCATCAAAAGTATAATTACCAATATTACTCAAACCCTCTAAGATATTAATATCTTCAATGCCAGAATTCATAAATGCCCATGTTCCAATAGATATGACAGAAGCAGGAATGGTCAACTTTTTCAATGCAAGGCATCCGTCAAAACAATACATACTAATTGTTTGAAGAGACGTAGATAACTCTACACTCTCAAGAGCTTCACATCCATCAAAACAACTTCCTCCAAGTGTTCTCACCTTTGAAGGCACTATTACCTCTTGAAGTTTCTTGCAATTAGCGAAAGTTGAAGCTGCTAGATTTGTCAAATACTTTGGAAGGTGAACTTCTGTCAAACTAGTACATCCCTTAAAACATTCATTTCCCAAACTTGTTGCCAAGCACTTATCAGATATGGATGCCTTTGTCATATTCGTACAACCAGTAAATGTTTTTTCACCAAAGGTAGCAATAGGTGCATCAAGATTTACCTCGTGCAAATTGGTATAAGCAAAGCAAGAATTACCTAAAGTATTCAATGAAGAGTTTGGAGCGAACTCTATGTTTTGCAAAGCGACACAGTTATAAAAGACTGTGGCATTTATAGTCTTAACACTTGCTGGAATATTAATTTTCTGCAACTTTGGACAAGCCTCAAATGATGATTCACCCAAGGTTGTCACACCATCTGGAATAACTACATCATTCAACAAAGAACAATAATAAAATGCTTTTGATTCTATCGTCTTTATAGTCTTTGGCAACTTTACACTCTTCAAAGAAGAGCAGTAATAAAATGCATCATAAGGCAAAATTGTAATCGTAGAAGCAGACAAATCACATGTTTGTAGCATTTTACATCTATTAAAACAATCATGCCCTAGCTCCTTCAAAGGAGAATCAAATGCGACACTTTTCAATGCAAAACAATTCTCAAAACAAGAAATTCCCAATTTTTCCAAACTAGAATTAGGAGCTACATTTACAGATTCGAGAGCTTTGCAACCGCTAAAACATCTATCGTTGATACTCTTCACACTAGCAGGAATGTCAATCGAAGTCAAAGATGCACAGCTATAAAAGCATTCGTTCCCCAAGCCAGTTACAGCATTTGGCAACACTATATCGTCTATTTTCTCGCAACTTGAAAAAACCGACGAGCCAATAACTGACAAAGAGGCTGGCAATTTGATTATTCTTAAACCGCTACAACCATAAAAGCATTCTTTCGGCAATTCTGAAATAGAAGTGGAGGAGAAATCCAATGTCAAAAGACCTTTGCAACCATTGAAGCAACCATCACCAACCTCCTTCAGCGTTGAAGGGATTTCAAGCTCGGTCAAACTACGACAACAGAGAAAACACTGCTTGCCTATTTTTCTCAAATTCTTTGGCAGCTGAACGCTTGTCAAGTCGGTACAATTGTAAAAGAGACCAGATGGCAACTCAACTACCTGATACTCCACCCTATTGTCCTCAACAACACTAGGTATAACCACATCACCAGAATATGCCCCAAGTCCATTTGGAAGCACTACAGCCTCCTTGGTATCCGTATCCAGTCTAAGTTTGAAATCTCCCACTGTAACATCCTTTGTTACAGCTAAGGCTTGCGCTACGCAAAAGATGACCAAACTAAGAGTAACACAGAGTTTCTGTCTTACATTTAACGAGTAATTTTGTTTCATAAAAATCTAATATTAATACTGTAAATCATTTTGTTCCATTGAATACTATTTACAGAAAAAGCGTAGGAATCATATTGCAATCATTATCCCTGCCTTTCGAGGTATTAGGGGACCTTGTGTACCAAGGATAAGAAGCAACAGATGCCTACGCCAAAAGAGTATATATACGTATAGCACAAAGCACACCCCTCCTTACGAAAGGGCGTACTTGTGCCGTGTAAATACACGATATGGGTAGACGTCCACCGCTATCTTCCTCTGAGTACGCATCGAAAGTCCCTAATTTCCGAAAAAGGTCAGAAGAAAACGTTAGTAAACGCCTTTCTCTAAAAAATAGGCCAAGCCTTGGATTCACGCCAGCGACTCATCGCCAGCAATCCGCAGAATGACAAGTGCAAAAGTAATGAAAAGAATCGGTTCTTCCAAACTTTTATGGGATAATTTCGCAAAATGATTGCAAAAGATGATGACATGGGAGAAATATCTTCGATGTATGACACGATTTGTCTCAGATTTCTTGTAACTTTGCAGCTGTTATCAATGAACTGATTAGGATTTCATAACAAAACAAGAAACTTTGACAACATGAAAGATTTTGCAGCAATAGACTTTGAGACAGCCAACAGTGAGCGTAGCAGCGTTTGCTCCGTGGGTATCGTAATCGTAAGGAATGGCGAGATAGTGGATAGCTACTACTCCCTCATCAAGCCTGAGCCTGAGTATTACTCCTACTGGAACACGCAAGTGCATGGACTGACCATGGAAGACACCATGAATGCCAGGGTGTTTCCGGAAGTATGGGCAGAGATTGCTCCCAAGATAGAGGGACTTCCACTGGTGGCCCATAACTCGCCTTTCGATAAAAGCTGCCTCAAGGCTGCATTTCAGATGTATCAAATGGACGACCCAGACTATCAGTTCTTCTGTACCTGCAGGGCTTCGAGAAACAAGCTCGGTTCTCGCCTCCCCAATCACCAACTCCAGACGGTTGCGGCATATTGCGGTTATGACCTCACACAGCATCACAACGCCTTGGCTGATGCGGAGGCTTGTGCTTGGATAGCAAGGGAATTATTATGATACAACACCTTCAAAATTCTCTTCCAGTACTCATTCTCAGTACCCCCTACAGCGTACTGGAGCCATTCAGCATCTACTCTTGATACTCCGAAAGGAATAGGTATCGAATGGATTGATCTTTTCTTGTTGCCATACGAAATATTTTGCAAGAAAAACTTGCCATATCGTTTTTTTGACTAACTTTGCAGCAAATAATAAAATCACAAGGAGATTCATCATGGAGCAGAAAACTGTAAAACGCATACCATACGGCGTATCAGACTTTGTAAATGTCATGGAACGTAACCAATATTACGTGGACAAGACAATGTACATACCGCTATTGGAAGAGGAAGCAGACAACCTCTTCTTCATACGTCCACGCCGTTTCGGAAAGAGCATCTTCCTCAGTATGCTCCATGCTTATTATGATTGTCGCACGAAGGACAAATTCCAGCAGTGGTTTGGCAACTTGTGGATAGGCAAGCATCCCACATCCAAGCAAGGGAGATACCAAGTGCTACATCTCGACTTCTCACAGGTGGGAGGAACTATCGACAAACTAGAGGAAAACTTCAATTTCTACCTAGGAATGCGATTGGATGGATTCATTAATGCCTACCAAGAGTATTATTCTGAAGAAACTCAAAAGAAAGTAAAAGGAACAGACTATGCAGGAGGCAAGCTCGGACTCATCCAAGAGGAGGCACAAATGAAAGGTTACCCACTCTACCTCATCATTGATGAATACGACAACTTTACCAATACCGTACTCAACGAACAGGGCGAGGCGGTGTATCATGCCATGACCCATGCAGAAGGCTTCTACCGTGACATCTTCAAGAAGTTCAAGGGCTCCTTCGAGAAGATTTTCATCACAGGTGTCAGTCCTGTCACACTTGATGACGTGACTAGTGGTTTCAACATCGGCTGGCACATCTCCACCAAGGAGGAGTTCAACCAAATGCTCGGATTCTCTACTGAGGATGTCAAGGATATGTTCAAGTACTACCAAGAGGTGGGAGAGATTCCTGCCGACAGGGATATCGATGCCATCATCAACGACATGAAGCCTTGGTATGACAACTATTGCTTCGCCAAAGGAGCCTTGGATACCCAAAGCCGTGTGTTCAACTGTGATATGGTACTCTACTATCTGCGCAACTATGTCGGCCGTGGAGAGGGACCAGAGGAAATGATCGATCCGAACACGAAGACGGACTACAACAAGATGAAAAAACTCATACAGCTTGATAAGTTGGATGGCGACCGCAAGGGCATGATACGCACCATTTCCGAGGAAGGGAAAATCGTATGCAAACTCTTCGAGACCTTCCCTGCCTACGAGATTGTCAAACCAGAGGTATTTCCTAGCCTGCTGTTCTACTATGGCATGCTCACCATCAAGGAAGCGTTTGGCAACCAACTTGTCCTTGGCATCCCTAACAATAATGTACGCAAGCAATATTATGGATTCTTGATGGAGGAGTACCAAGCCGCCAGACACATCAACACCAACGACCTGGAGACCAAATACACCTACATGGCTCTCAGGGGAAAATGGCGTGAGGCCTTGGAGTTTATGGCAGATGCCTATGCCAAGGTATCATCCGTGCGTGACGGCATCGAGGCAGAGAGAAATCTACAGGGGTTCTTCATGGCATATCTGAATCTCAACACATATTATTATACAGCCCCTAAGCTAGAGCTAAGCCACGGCTATTGTGACTTTTTCCTCCTCCCCGACCTCACCCACTATGCCACCCAGCATAGTTACATCCTGAAACTGAAGGTCTTGTCAAAAAAGGAGTTTGACGAGGAGGAGAAAGGTGCCAAGCATGAGGATGGCTCACCGATTACCAAGGCAGAGAGGCAATGGCAGGAGGCAGTGGAGCAAATCAATCGCTATGCCGTCGCCCCACGTGTTGAGGCTCTGCGCCAAGGCACCCAGCTCCATAAGATTATCATGCAGTTCAAGGGATGGGAACTGGCGAGAATGGAGGAAGTGTAATAGAATAAATTTTTATCCAAAACAGCGATGGGACAAGCTTTCGCTTCAAGCACCGATATCCTTCATACAACTGGGAGCCAAAGGAGAGAACAAATCCAATGAGGCATTTGAAAATCCAGAAGACAATTACCAAACGTACAGAAAAAGAGAAAGATAAAGCAAAAAAAGGAAAAAATTTTTTGTAATCTCTATAAATAAGCGTATCTTTGCACCCTAAATTGCAATTTGATTATATTTAATGAAGATTTTAGTGACGGGTGCGTCGGGATTCATCGGGAGCTTCATCGTTGAAGAAGCCCTTAGGCAGGGTATGGAAACATGGGCAGCTGTACGCCCTACCAGTTCCAAGAAATACCTGCAAGACGAACGCATCCATTTCATCAACCTCAATCTTTCTTCCAAGGAAGAGCTGATAAACCAACTAGACGGACAGGAGTTCGACTACGTGGTTCACGCCGCTGGTGCTACCAAGTGCCTGCACGCTGATGATTTCTACAAGGTCAACACGGAGGGAACCAAGAACCTGGTCGGGGCACTCATCGCCCTCAAGATGCCTATCAAGCGATTTGTCTTTGTCAGTTCGCTTAGCATCTTCGGTGCCATTCGTGAAGAGCAACCCTATCAAGAAATCACGGAACACGACACACCAAAGCCCAACACGGCATATGGCAAGAGCAAATGGGAGACAGAGAAATACCTCGATAGCTTAGGCATCCAGTTCCCTTACATCATCCTGCGTCCTACGGGCGTGTATGGTCCAAGGGAGAAAGACTACTTCCTCATGGCGAAGAGCATCAAGCAGCATGTGGATTTCGCCGTGGGATACCAGCGCCAAGACATCACATTCGTCTATGTACAGGACGTGGTACAAGCAGTATTCCTCGCCCTCGACCATGGCATGAATGGACGCAAATACTTCTTGAGTGATGGCGAGGTCTATCAATCCACCACCTTTAGCGACTTGATACGAAAAGAGTTAGGCAATCCTTGGATGTTGCGCATCAAGGCTCCTATCTGGGTACTTCGCATCGTCACCTTCTTCGGTGAATACATCGGAAGGATGACGGGCAAGATGTCGGCACTCAACAATGACAAGTACAACATCCTGAAGCAGCGCAACTGGCGTTGCGACATCGAACCAGCCATGGACGAGCTAGGCTACCATCCTCACTATCCATTAGAACGAGGAGTGAAACTCACCATCAAGTGGTATAAGGAGAATGGCTGGTTATAGAGTAATCATAAAAAGAATATAGAGTTGAATATCAAAGATTATTTTAAGATAGAGAAGAACCCGAAGAAAGGGCTCATGGCATTGGAATGGGTGATGCTTGCTTACATGGCACTCACCATCATCGTCATGCTCTTCACCTACACCAAACTTGTCAATCCCGAATCCATGATTTGGGGGCGAATCCGTGTATTGGTGATAACGGGGGCTTTATGGGCAGTGTATCGCATGATACCATGTAGGATGACCAAGATGGTGAGAGTGGTAGCACAGATGTCACTGTTGGCATGGTGGTACCCCGACACCTACGAGCTCAACCGCATTCTGCCCAACCTAGACCACGTCTTCGCTGGATGGGAGCAACAAATCTTCGGTTGTCAACCTGCCCTATATTGGGCGAAGGCGATGCCGTGGATGATAGTCAGCGAACTATTGGACATGGGCTATGTCATGTATTACCCGATGATTGCCATCGTCATCTTCTATTATTTCTTCTGTAGATATAATGAGTTTGAGCGTGTCTCCTTCATGGTACTCGCCTCATTCTTCCTATACTATGTGGCTTTCATCTTCGTACCCGTGGCAGGTCCTACCTTCTACTACCATGCAGTAGGAGTGAGCGAGATAGCCAAGGGCGTTTTCCCGGCGATGGGAGACTACTTCAACACCCACACCGACTGCCTTCCTACCCCAGGATATGAGGACGGAATCTTCTATCAATTGGTAGAGGATGCCAAGGCGGCAGGCGAGCGACCGACGGCAGCATTCCCTAGTTCGCACGTCAGCCTCAGCACCGTTTGCATGATGCTGGCTTGGCACACCAAGAATCGCAAGCTATTCTATATTCTCTTGCCTTTCTATGTTTTCCTCTGCCTTGCCACCGTCTATATCCAGGCACATTATCTTGTCGATGCCATCGCAGGATTGCTGACAGCCATTGTCGTCTATTTCATCCTGATGTTTTGCTCCAAGGGAATGGTCAGCAAGGAATCGAGTACTGGAAAACTATCATTTAGATAGTGCCAACACCTTAATTAATATAGATTTAAATAACGCAATAAATTAGAATTCATCTAGAACAATGAAGAAACTATTTATCGAAACGTATGGCTGCCAGATGAACGTGGCAGACAGTGAAGTCGTGGCTAGCGTGATGCAGATGGCTGGCTACGAGATTTGCGAGAAAGAAGAAGAGGCTGATGCCATCTTCCTCAATACTTGCAGTGTACGAGAAAACGCTGAGAACAAGATTTACCATCGCCTCGACACCCTACATGCTGAGCAGAAAAAGGGCAGAAAGGTAATCCTCGGTGTATTGGGCTGCATGGCTGAGCGAGTAAAGGACGACCTCATCCAAAACCACTACGCCAACTTGGTATGTGGTCCAGACAGTTATCTCAACTTACCAGATATGATCGCACAGTGCGAAATGGGCGCCAATGCCATCAACATCGAGCTATCCAAGACAGAGACTTATCGTGACATCGTACCACAGCGCATCGGTGGCAATCGTGTGAGCGGATTCGTAAGTATCATGCGTGGTTGCAACAACTTCTGCCACTATTGCATCGTGCCTTACACCCGTGGCCGTGAGCGCAGTCGTGATGCAGAGAGTATATTAAGAGAGGTGCGCGACTTGCACGACCGTGGCTTCAAGGAGGTCACCTTGCTCGGTCAGAATGTCAATAGCTATGGTCTCTCTCCATCAGGCAAGCGTGAGGAAGGAAGTGTATCTTTCGCCGAGCTATTGAGAATGGTAGCCGAAGCTGTGCCAGACATGCGTGTGCGCTTCACCACCTCCAACCCAGAGGACATGACCGAGGACATTCTCCACGCCATCGCCGATGAGCCAAACCTCTGCAAGCACATCCACTTCCCAGCACAAAGCGGAAGCAACAAGATATTAAAGCTGATGAACCGCAAATATACCCGTGAGGAATATTTGGAGAAGATTGATGCCATCAAGCGCATCATCCCTGGTTGCGGCATCACCACCGACATCTTCGTAGGTTATCACAACGAAGATGAGGAAGACCATCAGCAGACCCTCTCTTTGGTAAAGGAAGTAGGGTTCGACAGCGCCTTCATGTTCAAGTACTCAGAGCGTCCTGGCACATACGCAGCCAAGCACTTGCCAGACAATGTGCCAGAAGACGTGAAGATAGCACGCCTCAACGAACTCATCAAGTTGCAAACCGAGGTGAGCGCAGAGCAGAACAAGAAGGACGAGGGCAAGGAGTTCACCATCCTCATCGAGAACTTCAGCAAGCGAAGCCGTGAGCAGATGATGGGTCGTACTGAGCAAAACAAGGCTGTTGTCATCGACAAGGGCAACCACCATATCGGTGAGTTTGTAAAGGTTCGCATCACAGGTTCCACCTCTGCCACCCTCTTCGGAGAAGAAATCAAATAAGACGCTTTTAAAGGGATTATCATCCTTTTTCCGCTAATAAGACAAAGAAAACCGCCAAAAATTTGGCGGTTTTCTTTAAAAATGCTATCTTTGCAACCTATGAAGGAATTCTTGCAAGTATTAAGACGTTTTGTCCCTCCATACAAGAAGTATTTGGGACTATCGGTTTTGTTCAATGTCCTCTCGGCGATATTGAACATTTTCTCGTTTGCAGCCTTGATTCCAATCCTGCAAATCTTGTTTCAAGTAGATGGTGGCATTCGTGCCAACGACTACATGACTTGGAATGGCGACTGGGGCACCATCAAGGAAGTAGCCACCAACAATCTGTATTATTATATCCAAGAGTTCATCGTGGCACATAGTGCGTCTGCCGCCCTCCTGGTCATCGGCTTGTTCCTCGCCTTCATGACCTTCCTGAAGACTACGGCTTATTTTCTCTCTTCAGCCACCATCATCCCGATAAGGACTGGTATCGTACGAGACATTCGCAACCAACTTTATCAGAAGATTACTTCCCTCTCTTTGGGGTTCTTCAGCGAGGAGCGAAAGGGTGACATCATAGCTCGCATGAGTGGTGATGTACAAGAGGTGGAGAGTAGCATCATGTCATCCCTCGACATGCTCTTCAAGAATCCCGTCTTGATACTTTTCTATTTCTGCACACTGGTTTTCATCAGTTGGCAGCTCACTCTTTTCACGATTCTTTTCGTGCCACCATTCGGTTGGTTCATGGGACTTGTCGGAAGAAAGTTGAAAGCGCAAAGTATCAGTGCCCAATCCCTTTGGAGCGACACGATGAGCATGGTGGAGGAGACCCTAGGCGGATTGCGCATCATCAAGGCTTTCTGTGCAGAGGACAAGATGAACATGCGCTTCAACCAGGTGAACAGCGAATATCGTGACAATGTTAAGAGAGTAAACATCCGTCAGCAGATGGCACATCCTATGAGCGAGTTCCTCGGCACCATCCTCATCGTCATCGTTTTATGGTTTGGTGGCATCCTAGTATTGGATTATGGTCGTATCGATGGACCTACCATCATCTTCTACTTGGTGATGCTCTATAGCATCATCAACCCATTGAAGGAATTTTCCAGAGCTAGCTATAATATCCCTAAGGGACTTGCCAGCATGGAACGCATCGACAAGATACTGAAAGCGGAGATAGAAATCAAGGATAAGGAGAACCCAGAGCATATCGCAAGTTTCGAGCACCAGATAGAGTTCCGCCACGTATCGTTCGCTTATACCGACAACAAGACCGACGAACTCATATATGTCCTCAAGGACATCAACCTGATTATCCCTAAGGGAAAGACCGTGGCACTGGTAGGTCAGAGTGGTAGCGGCAAGAGTACAATGGTGGATTTGATACCTCGTTACTATGACGTACAAGAAGGTGAAGTGCTCATCGACGGCATCAACGTGAAAGACCTCGCCGTACACGACCTTCGCCAACTGATAGGTAACGTCAACCAAGAGGCTATTCTTTTCAATGCTTCCTTCAAGGACAACATCCGCTTTGGCAAGACAGATGCCACAGACGAGGAGATTGCCAACGCTGCCAAGATTGCCAATGCATACGAGTTTATCACCAAGTCGGAAAAAGGCTTCGACACCAATATCGGTGATCGTGGTGGTCGCCTTTCTGGAGGTCAGCGCCAACGTATCAGCATCGCCCGTGCCATCCTGAAGAATCCTCCTATCCTCATCCTCGACGAAGCGACATCCGCACTCGATACCGAGAGTGAGCGACTAGTACAAGACGCCCTCGAAAAGTTGATGAAGACACGTACCACCGTGGCTGTCGCCCATCGCTTGAGCACCATCAAGCACGCAGACGAGATTTGCGTCTTGCATGAGGGTCGAATCGTGGAGCGCGGAAGCCATGACGAATTGATCGCCAAGGATGGATACTACAAGAAGTTGCACGACATGCAGCAAGTATAAAGTCAATTAAGAATTAATAATGCATAATGGTCAAGATTGTTTACGCCTTCTTCTATGCAATATCGCTGCTACCTTTTTGGGCACTCTATTGCATCGCCGACTTTGAATATCTGATGATGTATCATGTCATCAGATATAGAAGAGGTATCGTGCGTAAGAATCTCACCACTTCTTTTCCAGAGAAGAGCGCTACTGAAATCAAGACTATCGAGAAGAAATTCTATCGTTGGTTTTGTGATTACTTCTTCGAGGCAGTCAAGTTGCTCAGTATCAGCGACCAGGAACTACGCCGCCGATTCACCGTCCATAATAGCGAGGAGGTGGAGCAATGCTTCCAAGAGGGGCAGAACGTAGCAGCTATTCTCGGACATTACTGCAACTGGGAGTGGCTATCGTGCGTAGGTATCGAACTGCCTAAGTCACGCAAGATGGGCTTGATCTATCACCCACTCTACAATCATGCTTTCGATGAACTCTTCAAGCGCATCCGTTCCCATGAGGAGAATGGCATCCCTGTTCCAAAGAAAGACATCCTTCGCTATCTAGTGGATTACAAGCGCAAGGGCATCCACAGCATCTTCGGCTATATCAGCGACCAAGGTCCCAAATGGGAGAACATCCACCTTTGGCTACCCTTCCTCAATCATCCCGAGACCCCAGTATTTACGGGTGGCGAGAGAATCATGCGAAAGATGAACGATGCCGTATTCTATGTGGAGATGAGCCGTCCGAAGCGAGGTTACTATACAGCTATCTACAAGCTCATCACCCGAGAGCCCAACGCTCTCCCTGAGCACGAGATTACTCGTCGTTTCTTCCAAATGCTCGAAGAGACCATCCGCCAAAACCCACCCTATTACTTGTGGACGCACAACAGATGGAAGAGAACCAAGGAGGAATTTGACAAGTTATATGACATCGTAAATGGCAAAGTTATAGCAAAGAACCATGAGAAGAATTAAGATCAACCCCAAATACGAACATCTAAGGAGTTATATAGAAAGCATCCCTGATGTTTTCGAGCAAGAAGGTTGTGAGATATACAACAAGCGCAACCTCATCAAGGTGCTGACTGCCCCCGATGGCACACAGATAAATGTGAAGCGCTACCATGTGCCTCATGGTCCCAACCGCCTTATCTATTCATGGGGCATCAGGGAGCCCAAGGGAGAGAGAGCCTTCGCCTACCCAATGATACTGAAAGACAAAGGAATCGGAACTCCTGAGCCTATCGCCCTCATCGAAGAAAGAAACCCTCTCTTTTTGTTGGGATATAGCTATCTCATCACCATCCAATGCGACTATGGACATACGCTTTACGAAGTAGGGAACGCACAACCTGGAGAATACGAGAATCTAGCGAAGGCACTCGCCCACTTTGCAGCCAACATACATGATCACAACATTTTGCACAAGGACTTCACACCCGGCAACGTGCTCTGGAAGCAAGACGACGAAGGCTTCCACTTCATGTTGGTGGATATCAACCGCATGAATTTCGGCGAAGTCAGCATCCAGGAAGGTCTCTTCAACCTCAGAAAGTTCTGGGGACCTAAGGATTTCATACGCATCTTGGTGACGGAATATGCCTTGCTTCGGAACACAGACGTAAATAAGGCGGTGAAATATGTGATGAAGAAGCGTGCTAAGTTTTGGACAAAGTATGGCAAAAAGCACGAGATTCCCTTTCAACTAGAATTGTAAGAAAACAAACACGATAACAACAATCATAACCATTATGGAGCAACAACATCGTTTATGTTATATCAGCCGCAACTATTACAACCTAACAGCAGCTGGCAACAAGGCGAAAGCCGACAATGAAGATACCCTCGCCGAGATGGGTGCCGTCAACTTGGGATTGCAACGTAGCGTGAGAAATAGTAAGATACTCGCCTTCTTTATAGATTTAGCAGGCATCATCCGCGCTTGTCTGCTGCTCAAGAGGGGCGATACCCTGTTCTTGCAATATCCTGTCAAGAAATACTTTACGTTCTTGTGCAGAATCGCAAAAATGAAAGGAGCCAAGACTATCTCGCTCATCCATGACATCGGTTCGATACGTACCCATCGTCTCACACCCACCCAAGAAGTAAAACGACTATCACATAGCGATTACATCTTGGCTTCCAACACGAAAATGACAGAATGGCTCAAGGCACATGGCATGAAAAAGCCCATGGGAGCATTAGGATTATTTGATTATCGCTCCGCCAACTTCAACCAGCATGATCGCACATTCAATCCACAAAAGATAAAGGTAGCTTATGCCGGAGCCTTACACATCAAGAAGAATCCGTTCTTGATCCAACTGACAGAAGTTCTCAAATCATGGGACTTATATATTTTCGGCAACAAAAACGGCTTGCAGGGATGGAAAGAGAATCCCCGTGTTCACCACCAAGGCTTTATGGCTTCCGATGACTTCATCCATTCAGTGGATGCCGACTTCGGACTGGTCTGGGATGGCGACTCCTTGGAGACTTGCTCTGGAGTCTTTGGCGAATATCTCAAATGGAATTCCCCACACAAGGTTTCATTCTATCTCCGCTCCGCCTTACCCGTTATCATCTGGCAAGAAGCGGCAGTAGCTTCCATCATAGAGAAAGAAGGTGCAGGTTTCGCCATCAAAGATCCACAAGAACTGAACGAAAGACTCAAGACCTTGACACCAACGGAATACCACCAGATGAAAGAAAACGCAAAGCGCTTGGCAAAGGAACTCAATTCTGGACATTTCCTTCGCCAAGCACTCCAAGAATATTTCACTTCAGAAGTTTGAAGTACTTATCCAAGACAAGGAGCGAGATGATTTCCTCTCGTTTCTTGTCTTTAAACTGCTCTACATATTCGTGAGCATGGTCGATAATGGCTTGTGCCTCATCAGGATGAGAAGTATAGTAGTCCATTTTTTCTTCCATATCCGATAAGTCTGGTTTCACCTCTATATAATGATAGTTAGGCTTGAGCGCGCCCTCCATGAACCAGGTCTCGCAAGTAGGCTTAGGCATGATAGCAATGGAGTTGGACGACATAATCCATTTCAAGTTACTAGCTACATCATTTCCTTCCAAAGCCAAGACATACTTGAAAGCCAAATGGTCATAGATGGAGATTTTCTCCCCCTTCCACTCAGGTTTAATCAAGTCGATGGTACGCATATCAAAGCGAGGATTGCCAAAATACTGTTCAAAGAACTTCAAACGGATGTCCTTGCCTGCGATTTTTCCACGGAATATCGCCTTGTCTATTTTTTCCGTGAATGGAATCTTATCCTTGACGAAAATAAAATGGCGCACCTTATCCATCTTTAGCAATACAGAATTCTGATTCTTGTCATTCAGTGGGCGGCTCTTCACTATCGTAGGAATACCCTCCACATAGATGATGTCACCTTCCAGCAGATTCCATTTGTTGTTGCCATCAAAAGCCCTGGCATACTCCATTGTATCCAAGAAATACACCTTTTGCTGAGTCATCTTTTGGTCCTTGATGCAAACAGCCTTCTTGTCCCAAAGCGCCTTGTCGAAATGTAGGTTCTCTGCATCCAACTTATTATAATAATCCACCCTTTGCAGAATATAACCATAGTCATCTCTCTTTTTCGCAGCTTCCAAGAGATGCTTTCTTCGCCACATCAGATAGGACGTGGGCAAATGCAGGTTGACATACTCCTTAACATAATACCAAGGCTTACTATTTTTGCCGCTATGAAACTTATATCTCAGCTTTTGTAGGTTCATCATTTTACATGTTAAAAAGTTAATACTGCTACAAAGGTAGCAATTTATCGCATTTTAGACAAGTTTTTCCGACATTTTTTCACTTGCTTTGATAAATTTTCATAAATAAGCCACTCTTACATAGCGACTTTGGGGAATATTTCATATCTTTGTAGTCTTACAAAACAAAAGTGGCAAGAAGAGGATGAACAAAATCACAAGAAGAAGACTTCCTGTAGGCATACAGTCCTTCACAAAAATTCGCGAAGGAGGATATGCATACGTTGACAAAACTGACATAGTATGGCAAATCGTTAACCAAGGCGACCAATATAACTATTTAAGTCGTCCTCGTCGATTTGGCAAGTCTATTCTTGTCGATACACTCCAATGCTATTTAGAGGGAAGAAAAGAACTGTTTGAAGGACTGAAAATCATGCTGCAAGAGAAGGAATGGATAAAATACCCTGTCATCCGACTCGATATGAGCGGAGCTGGAACAACAGCCCAACAGCTCACTTCTTTCTTTGAAGACTCTTTCGAAGAATACGAGAAGAAATATGGCATCATAACTCCTCCAAAGAGTTTATCAAAACGCTTCAAGAATATCATTATGACAGCCCGAGAACAGAGCGGGCAGAAGGTTGCCGTGTTGGTAGATGAATATGACTCCCCTCTGCAGCACTCATGGCAGACACCTCAGCATGAAGAGTGTACCGAGGTGTATCGCACGGTATTTGCCGTTCTCAAGGAAGCTGACGAATATGAAAAGTTCGTGTTTATTACTGGCATCACCAAGTTCACACAGATTTCTCTCTTTTCTGTACTCAACAACTTAACCAACCAAAGTTTCAACCCGCAATGGGCTACCGTCTGTGGTATTACCGAAGAGGAAATCAAGGAAAACTTTATGCCTGAGCTAGAAGGCATGGCACATGACAATGGATGGACTCTACCAGAAACTCATAACAAGCTGAAAAATTACTATGATGGCTATCACTTCAGCAAAGGCAACATGACGGACATCTACAACCCTTTCAGCTTGATCAAAGCCTTATCCAGTGGCAACATTCAAAATTTCTGGGCTTCATCAGGCGCGACAACATTATTGCCCAAATTCGTAGATCACATGGAATTGCGGCTGAAAGACTTCGAGAGCTGTCCTATCATGCCTCTCACCTTGGAAACATCCGATGTCACAGGCGGAGGGCCAGAGTTGTTTCTTTACCAATCTGGCTACCTAACCATCAAGTCATCAGATGAGTTCGGTTACATCTTGGGATTTCCAAACGAAGAAGTAAAACAAGCTCTCTACGAGTTGGTAATTCCAGCCTTGACAATGCGCAAAGATCAAGAGGCATCCACCCTACAAGCGGCTCTCATCCGCCAGTTGGGACTCTGCCAATTGCCTGATGCCATGAAATCCCTCAAGGCATTGATTGCCGACGTACCTTACAGCAACAAGAAGTTGGCAAGCATGGATATGGAGGAGCGTTACCGCCTCATCATCAGCAGCATCCTCAATGCTATCGGCTTCCCCACTGAGGTGGAGCACATGCTCTCTACTGGCAGAATCGACATTCTCTGCATCACTCCCCATTATACCTATGTGATAGAGTTGAAACTCACCAAGAACGGTGGCGTCGCCGCTGCAGAGAAGCAGATAAAGGACAACCAATACCTTGAGCCTTTCAAGGCAGACAAGACACGACAAGTAGTAGGGCTCGCCATTGAGTTGGAAGACTTGGGCAAGGGATTACTGGAGTGGAAAAGAGTGGAATAGCAATAGTGTTTCATCAAAAAAAAGAAGAGCGATGAAAGAAATCAAGAAAAGAAGACTTCCCGCTGGCATACAGTCCTTCACGGCGATTCGTGAAGGCGGATATGCTTACGTTGACAAAACTGACATAGTATGGCAAATCGTGAACGAAGGAGACAAATACAATTACCTGAGTCGTCCTCGCCGATTTGGCAAGTCTATTCTTGTTGATACACTCCAATGCTATTTAGAGGGAAGGAAAGAACTGTTTGAAGGGCTAAAGATCATGCAGTTTGAAAAGGATTGGGTAAAACACCCGGTCATCCACTTTGATATGAGTGGAGCGGGGTCTTCACGAGAGGAACTTACTTCTTTCTTTGAAGACACTTTCGAAGAATATGAGAAGAAGTATGGCATTGTTTCTCATCCGAAGACCTTATCAAAACGCTTCAAGAATATCATCATGACTGCCAGTGAACAGAGCGGTCAAAAGGTGGCTGTGCTGATAGATGAATACGACTCCCCTCTGCAACACTCATGGAAGACTCCTCGTCATGAAGAGTGTACCGAAGTGTATCGCACAGTGTTTGCCATTCTCAAGGAAGCTGATCAATACGAGAAGTTCGTGTTTATCACAGGCATCACCAAGTTTACACAGATTTCTCTCTTTTCCGTACTCAACAACTTGACCAACCAGAGTTTTAACCCACAATGGGCAACCATCTGTGGTATTACGGAAGAAGAAATCAAGGAGAACTTTACACCTGAGCTAAAAGGCATGTCAAATGCCAATGGATGGACTCTGCAAGAAACTCATAACAAACTGAAGAGCTACTATGATGGCTATCACTTCAGCAAAGGCAACATGACGGACATCTACAACCCTTTCAGTTTGATCAAAGCCTTATCCAGTGGCAACATTCAAAATTTCTGGGCTTCATCAGGTGCGACTACATTATTGCCAAAATTCGTGGACCACATGGAGTTGCGACTGAAAGACTTCGAGAATTGCCCTATTATGCCTCTCACCTTGGAAACATCCGATGTCACAGGAGGAGGACCTGAATTATTTCTCTATCAATGTGGCTATTTGACCATCAAGGGAACAGAAGGGAGCGTTTACCGCCTAGGTTTCCCTAATGAGGAAGTGAAGCAAGCTCTATACGAGACAGTGTTGCCAGCATTGACCATGAGGGCCGAAGGCGACACCCAATCTCAACAAGCACAACTTTATCTTGCTCTAGAGACTTGCCAGTTGCCTGATGCCATGAAATCTCTCAAGGCATTGATTGCCGATGTACCTTACAGCAACAAGAAGTTGGCTAGCATGGATATGGAGGAGCGTTACCGCCTCATCATCAGCAGCATCCTCAATGCCATAGGGTTCCGCACAGAGGTAGAGCACATGCTCTCCACTGGCAGAATCGACATTCTCTGCATCACTCCCCATTATACCTATGTGATAGAGTTGAAACTCTCCAAGAACGGTGGCGTCGCCGCTGCAGAGAAGCAGATAAAGGACAACCAATACCTTGAGCCTTTCAAGGCAGACAAGACACGACAAGTAGTAGGACTTGCCATCGAGTTGGAAGACTTGGGCAAGGGGTTGCTGGAGTGGAAGAGAGTGGAAGAATGAAGAGTATAAAAGAAATATACTATCACTCGCAAAAATATTAGCAAAAAAATGCAAGATTTTCATAGTCATTTCGTTTACTAAATAAAAACATTATGATTCACATAGCTTGTAACATAGACAACAATTACATTATGCAGTGTTGTACTACACTGGAATCCATAATGTATAATAACAAAAACGAGCAAATCACATTTCATATCATCGCTTTTCAACTAAGCGATGAAGCCAAAAATATGATTACAAATGAAGTAAAGAAGTACCATCAAACTGTATTTTTTTATCAATATACTCCAAGTGCCACGTTACCAACATTTACAAGTGCTCACATCTCCCTTGCTGCTTATCTTAGGTTATTTGTTGCAGACATCATACCTGAGAATATCCACAAGATTATCTATCTTGACTGTGACATCATTGTCAATGGAGAAATTAGAGGCTTATGGGACATCAATATTGCAGAATATGCAGTGGCAGCTGTGGAAGATATGTGGAGTGGAAAACCTTGTTATTATGAGCGTTTAAACTATAGTTCAAAATTCACCTATTTCAATTCAGGTGTACTATTAATCAATTTGGATGTTTGGCGTTCAAGCCATATCGGACAAGTTAGCATGGAATATGCCATCAAACATGCAAGTTCACTCATCTTCAACGACCAAGATATTCTGAACGCACTACTTCATGACAAGAAACTACTCATACCATTTAGATGGAATGTGCAAGATGGTTTCTTACGTAGAAAAAGAAGAATACGTCCACAGGCTATACCAGCATTATTGGCAGATTTGAAACATCCTATCATCATACACTATACAGGACATAGAAAGCCTTGGCTATATTTATGCCAAAGCCCTTACCAAGGACTATACCTTAAATATCAAGACATGACTGATTGGAAAGGAATTCGTCCTAAAATTCCCATGTCTTGGAAAATCAAAACTGTCATAGACAAAACTTTATACCTATTCCATTTAAAACTTCAGAAATACGACTATAAAAATTGCGCAAGTTTATGAAACCAGAATTAAGCATTATTGTTCCCGTTTATAACACCGCACGTTATTTAACCCAATGTATAGACTCCATTACCAAGCAAACTTTTAAGAATTGGGAACTTATACTTGTAGATGATGGTTCAGAAGATGGTTCTTCTGAACTATGCGATGAATGGTGTCAAAAAGATGCCAGAATAAAAGTCATCCACAAACAGAATACAGGGCAAGCAGATAGTAGAAACCAAGCGCTTAAGATATGTCAAGGAGCCTATATTGGCTTCGTTGATAGCGATGATTGGATTGATGAGAACATGTATGAAATATTACTTCAAGAGATTAAATCGACAAATTCTGACATTGCTATTTGCACTCATTATGAAGAAAGCAAAAATGATTCTTATGCTAATGTCTCAACCATCAAACGACAGATTTTCAATCAAAAAGAAATACAACAACTGATCATTAAGGATAAAATAAAAAGCTATATTTGGCAAATGTTATTCAAGCAAGAACTCTTACAAGAATTCATGCCCGCCAACAAGAACTATGAGGACTATTCCATCTTGCCTCATTGGTTTCACAATGTCAAACAAGTTGTTTACACAAACCAACCTCTTTACCATTATAGACTTCGTAAAAGTAGTATCGTACACAATTTATCACTCAAAAGATATTATGAATTCTTTCAAGCAGAAATTTCAAGATACCATTATTACGTCCATTCTCCCTTCAAGAAGATGGCAAAAAGAATGGTCGCCAAACGAGGCATTAAGGCTGCAAAATACATTTCGAGAAGCAATTCTCTATATACTCAAAAGGAAATAAAGTCATTCATAATAAAAATAACGAAAGATTTAAAAAACATACATAAAAATGGAATGGAGAAACTGAGTTACAAAGAGCGTTTTCTTCTATTTCTCCTACTTCAGCACCCCAACAAATTCATTGCATACCAGCAATTTATGCACAAATTAATATTACACAAACATCGACACATTGATTTATATGAATAATATGAGAAATAAAGTTACTATTATCACGGTCAATTATAACAATCTGGAAGGATTGAAAAGAACAATCCCTTCCGTATTGTCACAAACCTTTCATGACTATGAATATATTGTGATTGACGGTGGTTCGACAGATGGAAGTAAGGAATACATAGAGAGCCAACAACAAGGGATCACCTATTGGGTAAGCGAAAGAGACAAGGGCATTTATCCTGCCATGAACAAGGGAATCGCCCAAGCTCATGGAGAATATTGTATCTTCATGAATTCTGGAGACCATTTTTTCTCTTCTGTAGCATTAGAACAAGCTGCGCTTGAATTAGACGGAACTGACTTTTGCGTTGGTAAGACTATAGTTATTGATGAACGTCTAGCATATCTCTGTACTCCGCCCCAAAAACTATCATTCAATTTTATTAAAGACAAAGCTTTAATACACCAATCCATTTTCATCAAGACGCAGTTGTTACAGGAACATCCCTACAATGAGAAGCTCAAAATCGTTTCAGATTGGGCTAACATTCTAGAAAGTTGGTGTTTCTACAACAGCACATACAAACCATTGTCACCTATCATATCTGCATACTATAGGGATGGACTCTCGTCTTTAAACGAGGAATTACTCAGCAAGGAAAGACTACAAGTCATCAAAGACTTATTTGGAGAGAATCTCCCTCATGAAAAAATATCCAAGGAAGAAAAAAGAGAAAGACTCGACGACGAGTTTAATTTCAAATTACGCCGTGCCATAGCGCTAGGACCTATAGCACGTGATTGGAAAATCATTCGTAATGGATTTAAATTCTTATGGAGAGACTTATTTTATTAACACAAGCAAAGAATCAATATGAAAATTTTATATGACTACCAAGCCTTTGATATGCAAACACATGGGGGAGTTTCAAGATATTTTTCTGAACTTATAAGTCATTTGCCCCAAAACATCAAGACAGACATCAGTGTCATTGAGACCAATAATATATACTTGAAAGCCCTAGGCAAAGAGCCTGCTGGAACTTTATACAAGAATTTTCTATGGCATAAAGATTCTCCGATAAAGCACTTTATGTACAAGCTATATTACAATGCTAAAAATGGAGCCTTCAGCAAATTGGATCATACACCAGCGATTAATCGTTTTGAATCAATAAAGCTTCTCAAAGAAGGTGACTTCGATTTGTTGCATCCTACATTCTTTGACCCATACTTTCTTCGGTTTATTGGGAACAAGCCGTTTGTCATCACAGTTCATGATATGATACCAGAACTGTTCCCTCAATATTATGCTTGTGATGATATACAAATCATACACAAGAACATCACCATACCACAAGCTGCACACATCATTACTGTGAGCCAACAAACAAAGTTGGATTTATGCCGTGTCATGAATATAAAAGAAGAACAAGTCAGCGTTGTTTATCATGGTGCCAACGAATCTCAATACATCCCAAATGAGAATGACAAGGATTTCGAATATATTCTCTATGTAGGCGAACGCCACCTTTACAAGAATTTCAATGACTTTGCCAAAAGTTGTATACCTATTTTAAAGCGCCACAAGGAGCTAATGGTCATTTGTACAGGAAAGCCTTTTACAGATTCTGAAAGAAAGATGCTCAAAGAATACGGAATGGAGAATAGATTCAAACATCGCTTCGTTGAAAACGACCAAGAGATGCTTGATCTTTATCATTATGCTCTAGCATTCGTCTTTCCATCTTCTTATGAAGGTTTTGGACTACCAATTCTAGAGGCCTACAAAGCCGGTTGCCCCGTCCTGCTCAATCATGCAAGTTGCTTTCCTGAAATAGCTGGAAATGCAGCCATTTACTTCAACATGAATAAACATAAGAATAATTTCGAAGAACAATTCGAAACGTTCTATCATTTGAATGGAACTGAAAGAAAAGAACTCATCAAGAGACAGGAAGAAAGACTTAAGCGATATTCCTGGAATAAATCAGCTAAGAAATCCGCTGAGATTTATCAACGGTTTGTATAACTTTTATCTCAAGCTATCATAGAATTTGCTCCACAAGTTGTGGAGCAAATTAAAAAAGTTCTATATTCCATTCCATGAGGACACTATCGTTATTTGATAGACAAGTTCTTAAAGGAACCAGAAAAATGGACAACTCTGCGGATATGTTGTAGCGTGCAAGCACATCTTGCGCAAGGAAGAGACAAATGTGCTATATTTCGGATTTATCCATATTTACATCGTTACCCCTGTTCGGGATAAGAAATAGTTTATAAAAAAGTTGGTAGTCTCATAAATATTTTGTACCTTTATTGGTGAAAATCAATTAGTTACAAAAATATTTAATATGACTACCGATTACAAAGTTACAGAATTATTTTGTATTATAGACGAGTTTTGCAAACATTTTGATGCAGAAAATGCAGGAAATCTACTTGAAGACAATAGCGGAGTGAAGCGTAGACGGCGTGCAGCATCGTTGTCCGATAGTGAAATCATGACCATTCTGTTGTATTTTCATTTTGGTACATTCCGCAATTTCAAGCACTACTACCTGTTCTTCATTAAGGGTACGATGAAGTCTTATTTTCCGAAAGCCGTGTCGTACAACCGCTTTGTTGAGTTGGAAAGCCGCGTGTTCTTCCAGCTCATGTTCTTCCTTAATCTGGGAGCTTTTGGAAGATGTACCGGCATAACATTCGTTGATTCCACGATGATACCCGTATGCCATAATCTCAGGAGATATGCCAATAAGGTATTCAAGGGAATTGCCACTGACGGAAAAGGAACAATGGGTTGGTGCCATGGCTTTAAGCTCCACCTTGCGTGCAATGACAGAGGCGAGATAATAGCGTTTGTACTTACTGGTGCAAATGTCAGCGACAAGGACCCCAATGTGTTCAAGGTTCTTGCTAAACGTTTGTATGGCAAGCTGTTCGCTGACAAAGGCTATATTTCGCAGAAGCTGTTTGACTTCCTCTTTGAGGATGGAATACAGCTGGTGACAGGGTTGCGCGTAAATATGAAAAACAAGCTGACGCCGTTCTATGACAGAATGATGCTGCGCAAGAGATACATTATCGAAACCATTAACGACATGCTGAAGAATACGGCACAGATTGTACATTCGCGTCATAGGTCTGTGAACAACTTTATCATGAACCTTATTTAAGCATTGGGAGCTTATTGTTTCTTTGACAACAAGCCCAAGGCTTTGCAGGGGTACTGCATCGAAAACACAAAGCAGCTCTCGTTGTTCTAAAGACAGAATAATCGCTTTCGATTCTTTGTATACAGCCCGTGTCAGATGGCATGGGAAGAGAATTCACGTATCTGTCTTCACATGCAACTAATCGCTATTTTATCCCGAATTGGGGTAATATTTAGTAATTTCATCCTTGAAGTCTATGTTACAATTTTCATCCTTTTTCTTACGAATGATCTCTGCCAAGTCGAAGGAAGAGATTACGTTTCCCTTCAACTGGATGTTAGTATTGTCAGCATTTACCTTTTCTATTTGCTGAACCAACTTTTCCGAGACCTGCGGCTCGACTATCGTACTTACACCATACTTGGGTTGGGAAAGTTCTGGGTCAAAAGCCTCGCTCTCATCGAAAGGCTCTGATTCCTTGTCTGTGTGAGTTTCATCTGCTTTATATTCCAAGACAGGAATTTCATCCTCTTCCTTGGTTTTCTCTTCTTCTCTTTCACCAGATTCTTCAGAAACATATTCTTCTTCCTTTTCTTGTGGTTGTCCATCCTCTTCCACAGAAGACAAGACTTCCTCTTGAACCGATGGTTCTTCCTCTATATTATCTTCAGGAGACACAGAATCATCCTTTTCTTCCAAGAAACCGAATCTTCCTGTTTCCGTATTCTCAACAACAGCCTTGGGCTTATACTCGTCTTGGTCATCGGCATTCTCACCGACAACAATGTTTTCCTCTGCGCTTGCGCCATCCTTTGGCTTGACATGTAAATCCATTGTGATGAGAGCAGCATAGTAAAGCACATAACCGATGGTCAACACAATGGTAAAAATCAAAAATGGACTCATTGCTTTATCGTTTGATTTTAATTGATGATTATGAATTTGTCGGCACAAAATTACAATTATCTTTCTCATTCTTTAATACAACAATTACTGAACATCAACATTCTGTATTAAAATTTTGAATTTGGTTCTATCCGCAAAACTGAATAGAACCAACTATAAGAATTGCCAGATATACTTTATATAAGCTTTTCCATATAACCCACTTAAATTCTACAAAATGAAAATGTCATTGCATTTTTCATCATAAAACGATTAATAATTCTTAAAGAACATAGGCAACATACTTAAATATCATTTTTTTTTTGTATCTTCGCAAATTAAAAGAATGAAAATATGGCTTCACTTAAGAGTATATATATAAAGAACTACAAGGCATTCCAAAAGGAGCAACTTTTGGAGGTTAGACCTGTTACGGTTCTCATAGGAAAGAATAGTAGCGGAAAAAGTTCTATCATGAAACTTTTGCCGCTATTTCAAAAGGCAACATCAGAAATTATGACTGCACCATTAATGCTGTCAAACAACGGTGTCGCCTTAGGAAGCAGATATGAAGAACTATTTTACAATTATAGTCTGATGGATCTTAGCCTCGGGTTGAATTTCGACAACGGCAATAGTTTTAAGGTTACCTATGCCATCAATAACGGACAATTATTTGTGTATAACTATGAGGTTACAAGTAAGGGCAATAAATTTCAAGAGCAGGTATCTCCTGAGGGCTTTCCTATACTCAAAGGATTAAAATTTCCTAAAGCAACCGAGATGTTGACAATCTCAGCCGAAAGCTTGTCTTTGAATGCAGACTATATAGGACCAATAAGAATTAGCGCACCAAAGGAGATTTCGTTTGAGGGAAACAACGATATTGCCTCTGTCGGTCTTAAAGGGGAAAATGCCTATTCTGCATTATTGAACTCTTACCTCAGCGACGGAAAACTTTTCGAGGAAGTTTCAAAATGGTTTGAGAAAAATTTGGAAGGGCAGAAATTGAGTTTTAAGCAAAATGGCCCTTCCACAGGAAGCTATAGCCTTTACGTTCGTCATGAAGATATTGATGTCAACATATCACAAGTGGGACAAGGCTTGAGTCAAGTACTGCCGATCATTGTTGCTTCATTCTTAAATAACAATGTGGATATTTTAGGAATAGAACAGCCAGCATTACACTTGCACCCTGCTGCTCATGCCAATGTGGCATACCGTATTGCAGAATCAGCAAAACTGCTCAATAAGAAATATTTGATAGAATCCCATTCTGAAAACTTCATATTGGGATTAAGAAATCTTGTTGCCAATCATGATGTTGACTTCTCGTCGGATGACGTTATTATATACTACGTAAATCGTGATGATACGGGGGCAGTTTTGGACAAGATAGAAATTCTGCCCAATGGAGAATTGACTACATGGCCTGTAGGCATTTTTAGTGAGAGCTTTGATTTGATGTCTGAAATTATGGAGCATAATCTATGATAGTGAGTATAAGTTATAATTATGCAGAAAGCATTTCCAAGCAGGAACTTTCCGACAAATGCGCATTAATCATGCGTTATGGCCATTACATAAGTTGCGATAGCAAAACAAGATTGTTTATTTGCAATACTATCAAAGAATACGGCAGTAAGACCCAGTCAGACTTAATGTTAATATACAAAGGCTTTGACATTACCCAGGAATGCCGTACTTATTTGACAACAATAGACTTGTCTGTCCATAGCCAAGATTTACAAAAGCTAATAGTACTTCCTTCTGAGATATTGATAGAAAATGCGCTATACGAATGGGATCTGTATAAATTGCTACCAGAGATTTATAAACATGATCCACAATTCAAAAACATGTTTGCCCTTCTCTCGAAAGCAATGAAACGCAATCACATAGTTCCATACCATGGTGGTGGATTTAATCAATATCATCTGCTGTTACAACAAAAGGACTCATCTTCTTATGCCAACGTATACCAAATGAAATGTTGTGCTATCTTTGATAGAGATACAGATGACGCAGTGTCATTTTCACCCAAAAAGAATTCACTGTTTCATTTTCTTTGTGGGAAAAAAGCTGAGCAGATGAATGATACAGATGTATATACCCTCAAACAACCAGGTGGGTGGACATGGCACATGTGGTACAAAAGAGCTGTTGAAAATTATTTTCCAAAAGAAAAATATTTGGAATTAGGTGTAAATGTGGATGAAGCGGAAACTTCTGCTTATGGATATGACTACTATAACATAGGCAATATTCATGGATACAAAAAAGACATGGTTCCGGATTTATCCCACCGAATGTCAAGAGCAGATTTTGAAAAGAAAGCAAAACATTTTAATGTAAAAGGAGTGCAGATGTCTGAAATCCAGCTTCTTCTCCTTAAATTCGTAAAATTAATATAGTATATGGCTAGTATTTCTATAAAACCAGAGCGTGAGTACCTTAGAGAAATAGCTGCAAAGATAAAAAATGGCAGATATGCGATTCCTGTTTTTCAACGTGACTTCGTCTGGAAAAAAGAACAGGTTTTAGACCTTTTTGATAGCATCAGCAAGGGATATCCTATAGGTTCTATTATTCTGTGGAAACCAGAAGAAAACCATGATTCAAGGGCTAAAGATATCATTTCAGATAAGATAATAAATGTTTCTGCACCCGAATTTTATGTACTTGACGGACGCCAACGCTTAACAACATTCTACGGCTGTGTTACCAAACTTGAAGCTAAGGATGATGTCCTCAAAATTGTTTACAACTTAGACAAGGATTGCTTCGAATATGCAAGAGGAAGGAGTAAAGATTACATCATGGAATTACCTGATGTATATGATACCCTATCCTTACTCACTTGTTTGCAAAAATTAATGTCATCTATTTCCGACAAGGAAAAATTAGCTACATATGTAGATCGTGCAAAAGCCATGAATGCAAGACTTCAAAGCTATGAAATTGGAGAAGTACAGATAGAAAATTGCAGTTTGGATGAAGCAGGAACTGTTTTCTCACGAATCAACTCAAAGGGCACCGATATATCAAAAGTATCTATGCTCCAAGCTATCTATTATAAAGATGAACGAACACCTTTGCTTTCAGATGAAATCAATGATTTGATTAGTTCTCTAACTGCATATGGTTTTGAAGATTTGCGACAGGATGATATATTGAACTGTTGCTGCCGCTATATCGGAAAGAACTTCTATGATAGCAATATCATGGAAGATTTGGTAAAGAATGACGTAACTCAACATTTGGACTCAATAAAATCTGATGTAACCAAAGCAGTTTCCTTTTTACATGACGAATGCGGTGTACTCTCATACAAGATGCTACCATACGCCAAGCAATTAGTTGGTATAACCAACTTCTTCAAAGAAATCAAGGAGCCTTCCGAAAGTCAAATTAAAGAGTTAAAGAAATGGTTTTTTTACACAACAGTTCGCCAGTCTTTTCAAAATAGTTCTCTTACCGCAGTAAGACCACTATTTAGAGACTTAGACAAATTTATCAAGGGAGAAAGTCAAGATGCTGTAGAGAAATATGGGAACATTCAAATTCCATATTTGGATTTTCGCTTCTCTACACAATCTGCACTTAGCAACTTGTTGATGATAACTTTGGCAAATATCTACGTCAAAAGAAGTGCAGCTTCAGACTTGACATATATAGGTCAGGGAAAATTGCTACAAGATTCACCTGTAGGAATATTTCTCTTCTTAAATAGTCAGGACAAACAAATTTTCTCACATATTATAAATGGAGGAGACTTAGATTTTACTGATTTTGAAAAATATGCCTTAACACAAGACATGCTTAAATTATTAAAAGAAGGCAACATTAACGATTTTAAACGTCAAAGAGATTTATTGCTTGTAAATGCAGAAAAAGAACTGCTACAACAAGTTGGTTTGTTGGTAGAATAATAAGAGAGTTTAATAGACACATACCGTAAACGGTAGGGTGTTTCACAACAGCCTGCCGCTACGACATAATATAATTGAGTCTTTCAAACACAATTACTTATGAAATTCCGTATATAATGATTTTATTATAATGTCATTAGAATAAATCTTTGGCACTGCGCTTGATTTCCTCAATCTTGCCATGCTTGCGCTCATAGCTGCTGATGGCTTTTTCAAAGGCAGCATCTACTACATCCTTTATCGCCAAACCCTCTTTGTTGGCAATAATTCTGATTTTCTTCAAGGTCTCTGAATTGACAATGGTACAGAAACGTTCCTCATGATTTTTCAGTTCCTGTTCCCTTTGCTTGGCTCTTGCACTTGCCTGTGTTTTCTTGACCTTTTCTTGGGGCTTCTGCATAATTCCGTGGATAAAAATGTTAAATTATACCTCTATTAGCACCAAGTTGTCATAAGATTTTGTACATTTGCAATATGGAACAGAATGAGACATTAGCAAAATACAAATACTTTCTAGACTCCTGACTTTGACTATGCGTCACCCATCTTGGATTTTTCTATTTTTCGGGGGCAGAATCGTCACTTTTGCCCCCGTCTAGTATCTTTTGAACATCAAACAAGGGCTTGATAGAGTGTTGGGCAGGAGTCAGCAGCAATGTTTCTTGCCTGACCTTCCCATTATTCGGCATGTTGATTCTGATTGTAGCTATGGTCTTAGCAATTTTCAAAACTGAATCTACACTTCTGTTTATCTTGGCATTTTTTAAGATACGCTCCAGTTCTTTGCACACCTCGTATGCAATGAAGCATATGCAGATATGTGCCTCTATTCTTTTCTCTGTGAAATGAAAGATGGGGCGTGCCTCCAAGTTCCCTTTGGTTACACGAAAGGCTCGTTCCACGACCCATAGACCGTGGTATTGTTCGACAACTTCCTCTGATGTGATGGAGGTATTGGTTATATAACCTTTCAAGCCATCCCACTGTGAATCTTCCTTGATTTTGTCTTCGCTGATAACTACATCTATGTCTTTGCTGATTTCTAAAAATTTATTATAGCCACGCTTGTTAACGGAGGCTTTTGTGATTTTTCCATTTGCATATGCCTTCCTGAGCCTAGCCACTCCCTTCTCACGATTATGTGCGTCCTTCTTTGTTCGTTCTACGGAATAGCCGAGAATCAATCTTGCATTGTCACCATATCTGTGTTCGTGAAATTTGCCTGGAGTTTTGTCTTGCCGTAAGATCCATTCTTTTATCTGCTCAGACTCAGTATGGATGCGAGCACCTATTATATATTTGTACCCTGCATCCTCCAGTAACTTTACATTGCGCTTACTCATGAGCCCTGCATCAGCCACCACTACAAAATCGTCCAGAGAGAAGCGTTGTATGAAATCATCTATGATAGGTAGCATGGTGTATCC
>ENA-UERK01000311-UERK01000311.1-human-gut-metagenome-genome-assembly--contig:-NODE-311-length-44752-cov-21.566738_pt1 | contig 44752 bp, 46 predicted proteins | sample MGYA00242957_ERZ507957 | MGnify/ENA primary metagenome ERZ507957 (study PRJEB26167, sample SAMN06115538) | human gut metagenome | host: Homo sapiens | place: China:Heilongjiang | collected 2015-11-06...
CGACGAGGTGCTGGACGCCAGCCATATGCTGTGCTATCCGGGCCTTGTCAACACGCACCATCATCTGTACCAGCAGTTTTCCCGCAATCTGCCGCAGGTGCAGAACATGGAGCTGTTCGACTGGCTGAAAACGCTCTATGAGATCTGGAAAAATCTCGACGCGGAGGTCATCCGCCTGTCGAGCCTGACCGGTATGGGCGAGCTGATGAAGCACGGCTGCACGACCTGCTTTGACCACCACTATGTCTTCCCGGTCGGCGCGGGCGATCTGATCGGGACGCAGTTCGAGGCCGCGTCGGAGCTTGGTATGCGGATGCACTGCTCACGCGGCTCCATGGATCTGTCCGTCAAGGACGGCGGCCTGCCGCCCGACTCCGTTGTGCAGACGGTCGACGAGATCATGGCCGACTCCGCCCGCCTCATTGAAACATACCATGACGCGTCGTTCGGCTCCATGCGGCAGGTCGCGCTTGCGCCGTGTTCGCCGTTCTCCGTCTCGGCGGAGCTTCTGCGGCAGAGCGCCATCCTCGCGCGGCAGTACCATGTCCGCCTGCACACGCACCTGTGTGAGACAAAGGACGAGGAAGCCTATATGCTCGAACGCGAGGGGATGCGCCCGCTGGCGTTCATGCAGACGCTCGGCTGGGTCGGCCCGGATGTGTGGTACGCGCACGGCATTCATTTTAATGACGAGGAGCTGAAGCTTCTGGCCGAAACCGGCACCGGCGTGTGCCACTGCCCGGCAAGCAACATGAAGCTCTCCTCCGGCATCGCGCGCATCCCGGATATGCTGAAGCTTGGCGTGCCGGTCGGCCTTGGCGTCGACGGCTCGGCGTCCAACGACGGCTCGAGCCTTATGGAGGAGCTGCGCACGGCGTTTTTGCTGCACCGGCTCAATTCCAGCCGCGAAGCGCCCTCGGGCTACGATGTTCTGAAGATCGCCACGCGCGGCAGTGCGCGGCTGCTCGGCCGCAGCGATATTGGCAGTCTTGCCGCCGGCAAGTGCTGCGACCTGTTTTTGATCGACAGCCGCCGGATGGAGCTCGTCGGGGCCTGCTATGACCCGAAATCCGTCCTTGCCACCGTCGGTGTGCGCGGCCCGGTCGATTACACGGTCGTAAACGGCAAAATCACCGTCCGCGAGGGCCGTCTTGCCAGCGTCGACGAGGAAAAACTCGCCCGCGACGCGCAGGCAAAATGCACGGAGTATCTGGAAAAATAGAAGGAAAGCGGTATATCCTCCCTGCCGTGTGCAAATGCTACGGCAGGGAGGCGTTTTTTATGCTGATTTCACTCATTCGCGCCGTGGTCTTATATCTGGCGCTGATCCTCGTCGTCCGGCTCATGGGCAAGCGGCAGCTGGGCGAGATGGAGCCGATGGAGTTCGTTGTGACGATGCTGATCGCGAATCTGGCCGCTGTGCCGATGCAGGAGACGGGCACGCCGCTTTTGGCGGGCCTGCTGCCGATTTTGGTCGTGTTGAGCGTGGAGCTGGTTTTGTCCGTGCTGACATACCGGAGCGTGGGCATGCGGCGGTTTTTGTGCGGCAAGCCGGTCATTCTGATCGAAAACGGGCGGCTTTTGCAGCAGAATCTTAAAAAGACGCGCGTGAACACCGACGAGCTGGCAGAATATCTGCGCATTCAGGGCGTGACGGACCTTTCGCAGGTGCAGTACGCCATTCTGGAGACGAGCGGCGCAATTTCGACGTTCCTGTATCCGAAATACGAACCAGCGCCCGCAAAGGACGCCGGCGTGCAGGTAAGCGGGCGGAAGCTGCCCATTACCGTCATTGCCTCCGGGCGGCTCATGCGGCAGAATCTGCCGCTTCTGGGCCGGGACGAAGCGTGGGTACAGGAGATCTTGAAAAATTACAACTGCCGCGTGCAGGACGTGTATCTGCTCACGAGCGAACCGGACGGCAAGCTGTATTTTGCCGCCATGCGGGAGGATGAGGCATGAAGCATATTCTGATCGCGTGTCTTGTGTTTGCACTGTGTCTGGCCGTGGGGCTGTTTTCGCTTTTTTATGTGCGTGCGTCCGGCGAGGAAACGGTCACGCTTCTGGAGCGCTCCATCCGGCAGGCGGAGGAAGAACAATATACCGCGGCAGCGGAGTCTCTGCGGCAGGCAAAGCAGCTCTGGGAGGGCCGCGAGACAGTCCTCGGCATTTTCCTGCACCACGAGGAGGTCGACGAAATTCTGGCCCTGTTCGCGCAGCTCGAGGCGTTTATCAAGCTGGAAGATCTGGACGATTACCTCGCCGCCTGCGGCGAACTCACCGCCCGCCTCGAGCACGTCCGCCGCATGGAGCTGCCGACGGTGGAGAATGTGATGTAGGCACGCTCCCGCGCCGGTGCTTTCCTGAAAAAAACGCCCCGCTGTTCAGCGGGGCGAAGCGTTTTATCGCTCTTCGAGAATTTTGTTCAGCTCGCGCATGAAGCTGTCGATGTCCTTGAATTGGCGGTAGACCGACGCAAAGCGGACATAGGCGACCTCGTCAAGCGGCTTGAGGCGTTCCATGACCAGTTCTCCGATCTTTTCGGTGGAAATTTCCCGGTCAAGCGAGTTCTGGATGGCCTGCTCGATCTCATCGGTGGCCTTTTCCAGCTCAGCCAGCGGCACGGGGCGCTTTTCGCACGCGCGGAGCATACCATTCAAAATCTTGTTGCGGTCGAACTGCTGCCGGCTGCTGTCGCGCTTGATGACGACGATGGGCAGGCTTTCGACCGTCTCATAGGTGGTAAACCGCTTCTGGCATTGCAGGCATTCGCGGCGGCGGCGAATGCTCACCCCGTCGTCCGAGTGACGGGAATCGACGACCTTACTCTCCTGATAGCCGCAGTACGGGCACTTCATGGCGAAAACTCCTCTCTTCATCCGGCGGACGCGCATCTTGCGCTTCTGCCCATTTTCTGTTATGATTGTAGCAAAAAAGAGAGGCCTTGTCTACTTCTTTCTACAGCCAGTCCTGGATCACATCATTCAGCGAATCCGGCGTGACGGCGAAGTAGGCCAGCTGGTCGATGAGCGTGAAGATGCTGGTCCCGCGCATGGTGATGCGCGGGATGCCGGCGTAGCACTGCGCCTCGCCGGTCTGCGCGAGGATCTCCACGCCATAGCACTCGGCGCAGCCGCCCAGCACGCTGTCGTTGATCAGATAGTATTCCAGATGCAGCGGCGTGCCCTCCTGTGTCTTGACGTCCTTTGTGTGAATCAGACTCTTATTTCTCATGGTGTTCTCCCTCCCGGGAATATTGAACCATAACTTCTGCGATTCGAAAACCAAAAAATTTCGCATGATTCGACAAAAGCATTGTGATTTTTGATGATCTTTACAGAAAGATCATCCGCGTTTTGGGGAACCTGTGCAGGCCGGGACAGATTTTTGTCGAAAACTTTCGGGTATAGGAGGCGGCGGATGAAACTGAAAAAACAGCTCGAACAGCTGCTTGCGCGCGTCGCGGCCATGCAGATCCCCATTTACGCCGGCAACGCCTCGTTTTTCCTGCTGCTGTCGGTGTTTCCGATCGTGAGCCTGCTTTTGTCGCTGCTCCCGTATACACCGCTGACGATCGAGCATTTGCTCGGCCTCTGCGCGCAGCTTGCGCCGGAGTGGCTGCTGCGGCTGCTGGAATATTTTATCCGGACGCTCTACGGCTCAAGCTCGGCGGCGATCATCTCGGCCAGCGCCGTGCTGACGCTCTGGTCGGCCTCAAAGGGGATGCTGAGTCTTCTTTACGGGCTTGACGCCGTGCTGGAGGTGCGCGAGACGCGCAGGTACCTGCACCGGCGGCTGCTGTGCGTTTTATATACGGTCGGGATGCTGCTGGCGCTTTTGCTGACGCTGGGGCTTTATGTCGGCGGACAGGCGCTGCTGGCGTTTCTGCTGGCACGGGGCTTTTCCTTTGCCGCCGTGCTTGAGCCGATCCTGCGGAATTTGCATCTGTATTCATTCGTGCTGCTGACGGCGCTGTTTACGGGCGTGTTTCTGGCTCTGCCGGACAAGCGGCAGCGGTTCGTTCACGTTCTGCCCGGCGCGGCGGGCGCCGCCTGCGCGTGGGTGATCTATTCGGAGATCTATTCGTGGTACGTCAACCACATCGCCAAAGCCTCAGCGCTCTATGGGAGCCTGTCCGTGCTGCTTCTGATGCTTTTGTGGCTGTACGCGTGTATTTCCATTCTGTTTTACGGCGCGCTGCTCAATCACGCGCTGTTCGACTGGAAGGAAGAGAAGGAGAAGCCGGAATGTTCGGATACGTGATCGCCGACCTTGCGCGGCTGGACGAAGGGCAGCAGACGCGCTACAAGAGCTTCTACTGCGGGCTGTGCCGCGCGCTGTACCGCGGCTACGGGCCGATCCCGGCGCTGGCGTTAACCTATGATATGGCGTTTCTGACGCTGTTTCTGTCCGCGCTCTACGAACCGGCGGAGCAGTCTGGCGCGTCGCGCTGCCTGCGCCATCCGGCGCAGGCGCAGAGCTGGACGCAGACGGCATTCACCGGCTACGCGGCGGCAATGAACTGCCTGCTGGCCTATGAGAACCGCCGGGACGACTGGCACGACGATCAAAAGCTTTCCGCGGCAGCCGCCGCAGGGCTTCTCGGCCCCGGCGCGAAGCGGGCCGCCGCGCAGTATCCGGAAAAGGCCGCCGCCATCCGTGCCGCGCTTCAGACCATCACGCAGGCAGAGGAAGACCGCACGGCTTATTCCGAAGCGCCCGCCAACGCGTTTGGAGAACTGATGGCGGAGCTGTTTACAGTGAAAGCAGATCGCTGGACGCCGGTTCTGCGGCAGTTTGGCCGGAGTCTCGGCAAGCTGATCTATTTTATGGACGCGGCCTGCGATCTGGAAGAGGATCGGAAAAAGGGCCAGTATAACCCGCTGGCGCTGCTGGGCGTACAGTGCGGCGCGGACTTCCGCCCGCAGCTGACGCTTCTGGCAGGCGACGCGGCGGAGGCATTTGAAGGCCTGCCCATTGTGCAGGACGCAGCTTTGCTGCGCAATATCCTATATTCCGGCGTCTGGACGCGCTTTGAAGCAGCGTTCCGGACGAAGCAGGAGGAACCAACATGATCGACGATCCCTACAGCGTGCTCGGCCTGACGCCGGACGCGAGCGATGAGGAAGTCAAGCGCGCCTACCGCGCGCTGGCGAAGAAATACCACCCGGACATGAATCCGGGCGACCAGCACGCGGCGGAGATGATGAACCGCATTAACGCCGCCTATGACCAGATCAAAAACCCGCAGCCGCGCATAAATACGCAGCAGCGAAGCTATCAGGCAGACCCCTTTGCGGGCTGGTACCGGCAGAGCTATCAGGGCGCGTGGTCGGAGGCCGACCCGATGGAGTCCGCGCGGCGGTACATCTTTGTGCAGGAATACGAGCGGGCGCTGCGGACGCTGAACGCCGTGCCCGAATCGCAGCGCACGGCGCAGTGGTATTATCTCGCCGCCGTCGCGAATACGAACCTCGGCAACCGCGTGCTCGGCTATGAGCAGATCACCAGAGCCTGCGCCATGGATCCGGCGAACGCGGAATACGCCGCCGCCCGCGACCAGATCGGCCGAAGCGGCACGGTCTACCACAGCCGTCAGTCCGGCTTCGGCTTCGACAACATCGACCTGAGCCGCGCCTGCTGCGGCATCTGCGCCGCAATGTCCTGCCTCTCCGGCCGCTGCCCGACCATCCTGTGGTGCTGAGAGAAAGGCTGTTCTTTTGTGGCGGGGTGTGCTATAATAAATTAAATGCCCATCAATGCAAGAACACTTTTCGGTTTTCTTGCCTTTTTCCCGCGAAATTTGAAGCAGCTCGATACTTCCGACGCTGTTCTTAAAGCCGTTGTAGGGGTTGATGCCGGTCACAGCCGTTCGCGACGAAGGAGCGCTGCGGATGTGGGTCTGCCGCTTGCCGGTACACATCGGCCCGGCAGGATGCACCGCTTTTACTGAAATCCTCGGCGAATTCGTAACTTCTCATTGGGCCGACAGAGTCGTCGGCCCCTACGGCGAAGCTTCGATGCACACGTATCCCGTAGGGGCGGACGACTCTGTCCGCCCGCAGACCGCACCGGTTTTTACGGGAATCTACGGCGAATCCGTGGCTGCCCAGCGGGCCGATGTGGGCATCGGCCCCTACATGACTCCGGCAAATTCGTGCTGCCCCGCAAATTTCGAATGCAAGGCGTTTTTACCGCAATCATTCAAAGGCAGCTGCTATCAAATTTGGTGTATCGTAACAGGCGGCGCGTACCAAATCGCCCGTAGGGTGAGTCCGTGTGTTCGTAATATCTGTAAATCAGATTCCTGCCTGAATCGCACCGCAGGATGCACCCCGCGTCCCCAAGCGCCCCTTTTCTCCCCTATCTTTTCCGGCAAGACGGAAAAGATAGGGCCGTCGGAGACATCCCGCAGTATCATATTCCCATAAAAGTACCAAACCAGACAGGAGAACTCCCATGAACAACGACCACAGCACCGAGCGGCTGGACTACCAGAGCGGACAGCGGAACGAAAAAGAGCAGCGGGGGGAGTATACGCCCCGGCCGAAGCACCAGATCGTGCTGGCGTGGGTGCTGATCGCCATTGTGGTGCTCGGCGTCCTCGGTATGTGCTACTGGGAGATCTTCGGGAAGTTCTGATATGCGCATTCTTGGCATCGACCCCGGCTACGCCACGACCGGGTTTGGCATTTTGGAGGCCGGACGCGGCAGCGTCCAGCTGCTCAACTACGGCACCATCACGACCCCCACAACGCTTACGTTCCCGGAACGGCTCGTGGTGCTCTATGACGATATGGTGCAGCTCATCGAGACGGTCAAGCCGGACGCCGTGGCGGTCGAGGAGCTGTTCTGGGGGCATAACGTCACGACCGGCATCGGCGTGAGCCACGGCCGGGGCGTCATTCTGCTGGCGATCTGCAAATCAGGCGCGCCGCTTTTTGAGTATACCCCCAATCAGGTCAAGCAGGCCGTCGTCGGCTATGGCAGCGCGGACAAGCATCAGGTCATGGAAATGACGCGCCGCATTTTGAAGATGGAAAAGGTCGCGCGGCCGGACGACGCGGCGGACGCGATTGCCATCGCACTCTGCCATGCGCGAAGCTCCACCTCGCTTCTGGCGCAGAAAGGATACCGGTAATGTTTTATTATCTGAACGGAACAATTACGCTGCTCGACGCCAATCTCGCAGTCGTGGACTGCGGCGGCGTGGGCTACGCGTGCCATACGACAAATTATACGCTTGCCCGACTCCAGCTGGGAAAGCCTGCAAAACTTTTCACCTACTGCAACATCAAGGAGGATGCCTTCGACATCTTCGGCTTTTCCACGCGCGAGGAATTAAACTGCTTCGAGCGGCTTCTGGGTGTCACGGGCGTCGGCCCGAAGGCGGCGCTGGCGATCTTGTCCGTCGTCTCGCCGGAGCAGCTGACGCTGGCCGTCATGACGCAGGACGACAAAACCATCACCATGGCGCAGGGCGTGGGCAAAAAGCTGGCCCAGCGCATCATTCTGGAACTCAAGGACAAGCTCGGTGCAAGCCAGCTGGAGCTGAACACGGCGGAATTCGCCGGCTCCGGCGCGCCGGTGCGCGGCAGCAGGGCCGCGGAGGCGACCGCCGCGCTCGTCGGCCTCGGCTATTCGCAGACGGAGGCCGCAGCGGCGCTCAAAGGCATCGACATTGAGAACCTTTCCATCGAAGACGTGATCCGCCGGGCGCTGCGCGCTGCGGCGCAGCAGTAAGGAGGGTCCGGCATGAGCCTGGATTTTTCGCAGAAATACGACGCGCCCATTGTCACCACGAGCCTGACCCCGCAGGACGACGGCGAGGTCAGCCTGCGCCCGAAGCTGCTGGCCGACTATACCGGACAGGAAAAGGCCAAGGGCAACCTTGCCATTTATATTGAGGCTGCCAGACGGCGCAATGAGCCGCTTGACCATGTCCTGCTCTACGGCCCGCCGGGCCTCGGCAAGACGACGCTCGCAGGCGTCATCGCCAACGAAATGGGCGCGGGCATCCGTGTGACCTCCGGCCCGGCAATCGAAAAGGCCGGAGATCTGGCTGCGCTGCTGACGAATCTCGCGCCGGGCGATATTCTGTTCATTGACGAAATTCACCGCCTCAACCGGGCGGTCGAGGAAATTCTGTATCCGGCTATGGAGGATTTTGCTATCGATATCATCGTCGGCAAGGGCCCGTCGGCCAACTCCATCCGGCTCGATCTGCCGCGCTTTACCCTCATCGGCGCAACGACCAGAGCCGGGCAGCTTTCCAGCCCCCTGCGCGACCGTTTCGGCGTGCAGCTGCGTCTGGAGCTGTACACCACAGAAGAATTGCAGCGCATTGTCATGCGCTCGGCCGCGCTGCTGGGCATTGAGATCGAGCCCTCCGGCGCGCGGGAGATCGCGTCCCGTTCGCGCGGGACGCCGCGTATCGCGAACCGCCTGCTGCGCCGCGTGCGCGATTTCGCGCAGGTCTGCCACGACGGCGTGATCACCTCCGAGGCTGCCGACCACGCACTCGGCAAGCTCGAGGTCGACCGTCTGGGCCTTGACGCCATCGACCGCCGCATGCTCACCGCCATTGTGAAAAACTACGGCGGCGGCCCTGTGGGCCTTGAGACATTGGCCGCGACCATCGGCGAGGAGGCCGTCACGCTGGAAGACGTTTATGAACCGTATCTTTTGCAGATTGGTTTTTTGACACGCACGCCGCGCGGCCGCTGCGTCACGCAGCTGGCCTATGAGCACCTGCATCTGCCGTCTCCCGCGCAGCCTGCCGGGACGCAGCTTTCATTCTGAGTTTTTGAGGAGCGATATATCATATGGGTAAATTATTTGGAACTGACGGCATCCGGGGCGTTGCCAATGAAACGCTGGACGCGAAGCTTGCCTACCGCGTGGGACAGGCGGCGGCGATCTCGCTGTGCGACGATTCCGGCACGAAGCCGACCGTCGTCATCGGCAAGGACACGCGCATTTCCTCGGATATGCTGGAGGGCGCGCTCGTCGCGGGTCTGACGGCCTGCGGCTGCAACGCGATTTTGCTCGGCGTGGTTCCGACACCTGCCGTCGCATATCTGACAATCTATCTGCACGCGGACGCAGGCGTCGTCATTTCCGCCTCGCACAACCCGTATGAGCACAACGGCATCAAAATGTTCTCGTCAGAGGGCTTCAAGCTGAACGACGCGCTCGAAGCGCGCATCGAGGAGCTGATTTTGCAGGACGGGGAGCTGCCCGTCAAAACGCACGGGGAGATCGGGCAGGTCATGTCCGGCAGCTTTGCGGCGGAATATTATCTCGACCATCTGGCCTCGACCGTCGAGGGGCTTGAGCCGCTGCGCGTGCTCATCGACTGCGCCAACGGCGCGGCTTCGACCACGGCACGGTACTTATTCGGCCGCTTCCCGCTGGAGGCGGAGTATCTGAACGACAAGCCGAACGGCGTCAACATCAATAGCGGCTGCGGCTCAACGCATCTGGAAGCGCTCTGTGACGCGGTCAAAGCCGGCGGCTATGACCTCGGCATCGCGTTCGACGGCGACGCCGACCGCTGCCTGACCGTCGACGAGCAGGGCTGCGTCATTGACGGCGACAAGATGATGGCCATCTGCGCCGCAGAGATGGAGAAAAAGGGCCGCCTGCACGGCGGCGGCTTCGTCGCGACGGTCATGTCGAACATCGGCCTGCACAAATACTGCGCAGCGCACGGCCTGCGGCTTTTGTGCGCGTCGGTCGGCGACCGGAACGTATTGGAGCTCATGCAGAAGGAGGGGATGCGCCTCGGCGGCGAGCAGTCGGGCCATATCATCTTCCTGGACTACATGCCAACCGGCGACGGCCAGCTGGCCGCGCTGCAATTCCTCGATATCCTTTCCCACAGCGGCAAAAAGGCCAGCGAACTGTCCGCCTCCGTGCGGCAGTACCCGCAGCTGCTGCAAAATGTCCGCGTGACCTCCAACGAGCAGAAGACGGCCATCATGCAGTCGGATTCCCTTCGCGAAGCGATCCAAAAGGCAGAGGCTGAACTTGGGGAAAACGGCCGCGTGCTTATCCGCCCGTCCGGCACGGAGCCGCTCATCCGCGTGATGGTCGAGGCCGGGACAGAGCAGCAGGCGCAGGCGGTCACGCAGGCGCTTGTGCAGCACGTCGAAAATCTACAAAAATCATCAGAGAAATAAAATAAGTTTTATTTACTATTGACAACCGGAAAAATATCGCATATAATCGCTAGTGTTGGGTAATAAAAATTTCCAACCAGAGCCACGCAGATCTTTCATCACTCCGTTGCACCCTCTCTTCGTGTATGGACCCTGGCAAGATTGACTGGCGCTTTTCCCGGCGAAATCAGGCACGGCCTGATCGCATATACAGCCCGATCGCATACGAGCGCAAGCCGCAATTGCAGGGCAAATCCATTTTTTATCGCAAAAGAGAGGTAACAAAAATGTTCGAAGACAAGACGTTGGTCTGCAAAGAGTGTGGCAAGGAGTTCGTTTTCACCGCCGGTGAGCAGGAATTCTACGCAGAGCGTGGCTTCCAGAATGAGCCGCAGCGCTGCAAGGCCTGCCGTGATGCCCGCAAGAACGCGACCCGCGGCCCCAGAGAGTACTACACCGCTACCTGTGCTGCCTGCGGCGGCGAGGCGCGTGTCCCGTTCGAGCCGAAGTCCGATCGCCCGGTTTACTGCAGCGATTGCTTCGCCCGCATGAAGGCTCAGGGCTAAGCTCTATCTGTCAACCAGAGATCCGCACCTGACCGGGTGCGGATCTTTTATGCGCTTATAACGGCCATTCGCGCTTTCTATGGCCGTTTCGCTTGCAGATGCGGACGGCGGTATGATATAATGCACCGGCGGGCGACCCGCAAGGGCGGACGACTCTGTCCGCCCGCAGAATGCGGTGGTTTCTCGGAAATCTCCGATGAATTCGCAACATTTTAAGGGCCGACAGAGTCGTCGGCCCCTACAGAAATACTGCGCAGATTTACAGCTGCCTGCCGGGATCGTGCGTGTTTTGGAATGCGGATAAGCGGATTCAGGATATCCCCTATAGAAAGGATGATTTTTCATGCAGTATGATGTCATTATCATCGGCGCAGGCCCCGGCGGAATTTTCTCGGCGTATGAGCTGTCGAAGCTCTGTCCGGAGAAGAGGATCGCCGTATTTGAAGAGGGCCAGCCGCTCGAAAAGCGCAGATGTCCCATTGACGGGAAGACTGTCAAGCACTGCGTCGGCTGTCCGACGTGCGCGATCATGAACGGCTTCGGCGGCGCGGGCGCGTTTTCCGACGGAAAATATAACCTGACGAATGACTTCGGCGGCACGCTCTATGAATATATCGGCAAGAAGCAGGCCATGGAGCTGATGCACTACGTCGACGAGATCAACGTCAGCCACGGCGGCGAGAACACGAAGCTGTATTCCACGGCCAACAGCGCGTTCAAGACCCGCTGTCTGCAGTGCAATCTGCACCTGCTCGACGCGTCCGTCCGGCACCTCGGGACGGATATCAATTTTGTCGTGCTGAAAAATCTCTTTGCCGAGCTGGAGCCGAAGGTCGACTTTTACTTCCGCACGCCCGTGCGGCAGGTGCTGGCAACGGACGGCGGATATGAGATCGTGACCGATAACGGAAGCTTCTCCTGCAAGCAGTGCATCGTCTCCGTCGGCCGCAGCGGCAGCAAATGGATGGAGAGCGTGTGCCGCGAGCTGAACATCGAGACGAAGTCCAACCGCGTCGACATCGGCGTGCGCGTCGAGCTGCCCGCCGAGATCTTCAAGCACCTGACCGACGAGCTTTATGAGAGCAAGATCGTCTACAAGACCGAAAAATATCAGGATCTCGTGCGCACGTTCTGCATGAACCCGAAGGGCGCGGTCGTGACCGAAAACACGAACGGCATCGTGACCGTCAACGGCCACAGCTATGAGGACCCGGCCAAGCAGACCGAGAACACGAACTTCGCCCTGCTCGTCTCCAAGCACTTTACCGAGCCGTTCAAGGATTCCAACGGCTACGGCGAGTCCATTGCACGGCTTTCGAATATGCTGGGCGGCGGCGTGATGGTGCAGCGCTTCGGCGATCTCATCCGCGGCCAGCGCTCGACGCAGAAGCGCATCGACAAATCCTTCGTCACCCCCACGCTGACGGCTACGCCGGGCGATCTGTCGCTGGTCATCCCGAAGCGCATTCTCGACGGCATCATCGAGATGATCTACGCGCTTGACAAGATTGCCCCCGGTACGGCGAACGACGATACGCTGCTTTACGGCGTTGAGGTCAAATTCTACAACATGGAGGTCTCCGTCGACGAGAATCTGGAGACGGCGCACAAGGGCCTGTTCATCATCGGCGACGGCAGCGGCATCACGCATTCCCTGTCCCACGCCTCCGCCAGCGGCGTCTATGTCGCGCGGCACCTCGCGGCGCAGGCCGAGGCGTAACGGGCCGCTCTGTCAGCTGTCGCCAAGGATCATATTGAGCACCTTGAACGGCGCGGCCAGCGCGTAGACAAACAAAATCTGCCGCGTCAGCCGCTTGACGGTGCGGCTAACCTGATAGATCTCCACATACGCCCCGCTCGTCAGGAGCACCACGGCGCAGAGCACGGAGGCTCCGACCGCGCCATAGACCATCAGCCGCTTCGCCGCCCGGTAAGCCCCATCGTAATCCTCGCCGCCAAGACGCTTTCCGACGATCACGCCCGCAGCCTGCGACAGGCCGCACAGCGCGCCGATCACCAGTCCCTGTATGGGCGCGGTCAGCGTCATGGCGGCGCTTTGCTCCGTGCCCATGCGGCCATAGATGGCCGCGTAGACGTTCTCGCCCAGACTCCAGCTCGCCTCACAGACGAACAGCGGCAGCAGCGCGGACGCGAGAAAGCCGTCGCGCAGCGTGTGCCCCTCGTACTTCGGATGGTCGTTGACGAACACGCCGATGATCCCGGAGCTGTTGCGGGCCAGCAGGATGCCCGCCATGCTGGGGATGTACCGCCGCTTTTCGAGCAGCGCCGTCACGCGCTGCACCGTCTCGTCCGAGACCTTGTTCGTCTTCCCGTGGATCACGTTGGAGACGGTCGCCGTGCTCAGACCCAATTCCTCTGCAATGTCACAGATCCGTACTCGCTCCTGCATATGATCTCGCCCGTTTCTGCTGTTATTTTATCCGTCCTGCGCAGAGAAGTCAAAGGCAGCATAGGCAAAAACACCGGAATTCGGAAAAAGATACTTGTGTTCTGCGGCGGTTTCGCATATGATATGTATGCTGACCGCTTTTTTGATCTGCGGCGGCGGAAAAGAGGAGCCTGTTTTGAAAAAACTGAGCGTTTGTGTGCTCTTCGGCGGCGTTTCGTCGGAGCATGAAGTCTCGCTGCGGTCAGCAGAATCCGTGCTGAACCGCCTGAACAAAGATAAATATCATATTTTCCCGGTCGGCATCACGAAGGATGGCGACTGGATCCTGTTTGGCGGAAAGGATTACGGGATGCTTCCCGCCGGAACGTGGCAAAACTGCGAGGAGAACCGCCGCGCAGCGCTTTCCCCCGTGCGCGGACAGGGGCTTTTGAGCTTTGAAAACGACTGCGTCGTGCGCGAGCGCATCGACGTGGTCTTCCCCGTGATGCACGGTGAAAACTGCGAGGACGGCGCGATCCAGGGTTTACTCCAGATCGCGGGCATTCCCTATGTCGGTCCGCGCGTCGCGGCCTCCGCCGCCTGTATGGATAAGACCATCACAAAGCTGATCGCCGACGCCGCAGGCGTCCGGCAGGCAGCGTGGCAGCTCGTCACGCGCGAGGGCTTTGCCCGCAGCCGGGAAGCGGCGCTGAGCGCCGTTGAGGCGCGCTTCGCCTATCCCGTCTTCGTCAAGCCCGCCGGAACCGGCTCGTCCGTCGGCGTTGCAAAGGCGAAGGACCGCGCCGAGCTGGAAACGGCAATTGAGGCGGCGCTGAAATACGACCGCAAGGTTCTGGTCGAGGAATTCATCCGCGGGCAGGAGGTCGAGGTCGCGGTGCTCGGCAACGACAATCCGTTCGCCTCCATCTGCGGCGAAATTGACTCCGGCGCGGAATTCTATGACTACGACGCAAAATATATCTCCGACTGCGCACACCTGTACATCCCGGCCCGCATTTCCGAGCAGACCGCCGAGCAGGTGCGCGAGCTTGCCGTCCGCGTCTACAGGGCCATGGGCTGCCGCGGCCTGTCCCGTGTCGACTTCTTTGTAAAGGCAGACGGCGAGGTCGTCTTCAACGAGATCAACACCATTCCGGGCTTCACGTCCATTTCCATGTACCCCAAGCTCTTCGAGGCCAGCGGCATCCCCTACGGTGAGCTCTTGGACGATCTGATCGCGCTTGCGCTGGAGGCGTGATGGTACAGGCCGCAAGAATTGCCATCACCGGCACGCAGACCATGGAGGACGGCGGGCCGCAGACGCTCGAGCTGGTGACAGACGGCTCGTACTGCTATGAGCCGGGCTTCGCGCTTTTGTCCTATGTCGAGTCGAAAATGACCGGGCTTGAGGGCGTTGTGACCTCCTTTCAGATCGAAGACGGGAAGACCGTCACGCTGCGGCGCAGCGGAAAGGTCAACGCCGAAATGGTCTTCGACCGCAGACAGGCGCATGAATCGCTGTACGACGTCGGCTTCGGCGCGATGATGATCAGCGTCGTGACGGAGGATATGGCCGTCCTGCTCAACGAGCACGGGGGCGTTCTCGATCTGGACTACCGCGTGGAGGTCGAGCACGCGCTTTGCAGCCGGAACCGTTACCATATTGAAATTCAGACGATATAACTATAAAAGGAGCATATGCAGATGAAACAGGCGCATATTTGTCTGGACGAAACGCTTGGCGTGCGTTATGCGATCCTGCCCGGCGACCCGGCCCGGCTTGACCGCGTGGCCGCGCAGCTGGAATCCGTGCGGGAGCTTGCGTACAACCGCGAGTTCCGCAGTCTGACCGGCACCTATAAGGGCGTGCCCGTTCTGGCCGTCTCCACGGGCATCGGCGGCTCGTCCGCCGGGATCTGCGTGGAGGAGCTGCACAACATCGGCGTGGAGGCCGCCATCCGCATCGGCTCCTGCGGAGCCTTGCAAAAAGGCATTGCGCTGGGCGATCTGATCCTCGGCTGCGGTGCGATCCGCGACGATGGGGCTTCAAAGGCCTATGTCCATCCGGAATATCCGGCGGTCGCCGACTATCAGCTGCTGGGACTGTGCGTGGAGGCCGCGAAGGCGATCGGCTGCCCGTATCATGTCGGCATCATCCACAGCCACGAAAGCTTTTATCACGAGGAAAACGACGCGGAGAGCGCCTACTGGTCGCGCAAGGGCGCGCTGGGCGCGGATATGGAATCCGCCGCGCTGTTTACCATCGGCCGTCTGCGCGGAATGAAGACAGCTTCCATTCTCAATAACGTCGTCGTATATGGCGAGGATACCGCGAACGCCATCGGCGGCTATGTAAACGGCGAAAGCCTGACCGCTATCGGCGAGCGCAATGAAATTCTGACCGCGCTTGAAGCCTTTTACCGGCTGGAACAGGAGCGGACGCGATGAAAAACGTTCTGTTTGTCGACTGCTGCATCCGGCGCGAAGCGTCGAACACGAAAAAGCTGGCCGAGGCGTTTTTGGCCGCGCTGCCGTCCGACTGCGCTGTGACGCGGCTGGATCTGATGGCGGAGAATCTTTCTTATTTCAAGGACAGCTATTTTGACCAGCGCGAGGCGCTGCTGGCGGAAAACCGGCGCGATCATCCGCGCTTCCGCTACGCGCACCAGTTTGCGCAGGCCGACCGGATCGTGATCGCCGCGCCGTTCTGGGATCTGTCCTTCCCGGCGCTTTTGAAGGTCTATATTGAACAGGTGTCCGTCGACGGGATCACGTTCGGCTCAACGGAGGATGGTCTGAAGGGCCTCTGCCGGGCTTCGCATCTGGTCTTCCTCACCACGCGCGGCGGCTTCTATACCGGAGACGCCATGGAGATGGGCAGCCGGTATCTGGAGGCGCTTCACACGTTCTTCGGCATCGGAGCATATACCTGCATCGCCGCAGACGGCATGAATGTCGCGGGCTTTGACGCGGAAGCGTCCCTGCGCCGCGCCATGCAGGAGGCCGCGCAGCTGGCCGCGTCGCTATAATTTCTGTTGCAAACTGTGACGCAGTTGGGTATAATACGACTATAAAATACACACAGGAGGTCATTTTTATGGCTGCAAAGATTGAAAAGACCACCATCATCGGCGATGTTCTGGATATCGCGCCCGAGACTGCTCCGCTGTTCATGGCCATCGGTATGCACTGCCTGGGCTGCCCGTCCTCGCGCGGCGAGACGGTCGAGGAGGCCTGCATGGTGCACGGCGTTGACGCCGACGCGTTCCTGGCGCAGGTCAACCGCTTTATCGAGGCTTCCGAGGAAGCCGAGAAGGCCAAGTAACAAACCGAAAGGAAAGGGCGGCCTGATGGCCGCCCTTTTGCGTGAAGCGATGAAGGTTCCGATCTCCAACCGGCTGTTGCTGTGCGCCGAATTTGTCCCGCGCGGTTCCCGCGCCGCCGATATCGGCACGGATCATGGATATCTGGCCGTGTACCTGCTGCGCGAGGGCATCTGCCCGTTCGTCACGGCGGCAGACCTGCGCGAGCAGCCGCTGCAGAAGGCCCGCGAAAACGCCGCGCGCTTCGGCGTGTCCGAAAAAATACGGTTTTTCCTGTCGGACGGCCTGCAAAGTATCCCGCCGGGCGCAGCGGATACGATCATTATGGCCGGAATGGGCGGCGATCTGATGGTGCGCATTTTAGAGGCCGCGCCATGGGTCTGCGATGACCGCTATACGCTCATTTTGCAGCCGCAGAGCGCCGGGCAGGCGCTGCGGCAGTATCTGGCGGAGCACAGCTTTGCGATCGAGCGCGAAGCGCTTGCAAGGGACGGCCACTTCTTCTATACCGTCCTGCGCGCAAAAAAGGGACATATGCCCCCGCTTTCGCCGGGGCAGCAATACGCCTCGCCGCAGCTGCTGCGGGAGGGCGGGCCGCTTCTGGGGCCGTATCTGGCCCGGATCGAGGCGGCTCTTGCCGGCACAGTACAGGGGCTGCAAAAGGCCGATGAGCCGGAAAAACTCTGCTACTATGAAACCGCGCTTGCGGAAATCAGAGAAATGAGGAAGCACCATGACGACTGTTCGTGATCTTTATAACGCCCTGTTTGCCTTTGCGCCCGCATCCATGAAAATGGACTGGGACAACGTCGGTCTGCTCTGCGGGCGGTTCGACGCGCCGGTCGATACCGTCCTTGTTGCGCTCGACCCGATGCCGGATGTGATCGACGAGGCGAAGAAAACCGGCGCGCAGTGCATCGTGACGCACCACCCGCTGTTTTTTGACGCGCCCAGAGCCGTCAACGATGCAAGCTACGAGGGGCGGTGCATTCTGGAACTGGCCGAAGCGAAGATCGCCGCGATCAATCTGCACACGAATCTCGACGTCTGCCCCGGCGGCGTGAACGACACACTGGCTGAAACACTGGGCCTGACGGATGTGTCGGTTCTGAATCCCGTCGGAACGGACGCACAGGGCAGGCCCTACGGCCTCATCCGCACCGGCATGGTGCGGGAGCAGCGTCTTGCCGAATTCGCCGCGTTTGTCAAATCGGCGCTCCCCTGCCCCGGACTTCGGTTCGCGGACGCGGGAAAGCCCGTGCGGCGCGTGGCTGTCGGCGGCGGGAGCTGCGGCGGCGCGATCGACGACGTGCTGGCCGCAGGCTGCGATACGCTTGTGACGGCAGATCTCAAATACAACCACTTTGAAGAGGCAAAATATCGCGGCCTCAATCTCATCGACGCGGGCCATTTTGAGACGGAGAACCCCGTCTGCGCCGTTCTGGAGCGCATTGTGCGCGAGGCGCTGCCGAACCTGACCGTTCTGCGGGCAAAAGCGCATAAAGATGAAACGCAATTTCTATGAAACAGTTGACCTCTGCCCGTTCTCTGTGATAAAATGACAAGAGATATTGTAACGAAGGGAAGAACACCTCATGTCCGGACATTCCAAGTGGCATAACATTCAGAAAACCAAGGGCGCGCAGGACGCAAAGCGCGCGGCTGCCTTTACGAAGATCTCCAAGGAAATGATCGTAGCCGTCAAGGAGGGCGGCGGCATCGCCGACCCCGCGTATAACTCCCGCCTCGCGACCGTCATCACCAAGGCCAAGGCCGCCAATATGCCGAACGACAACATCAAGCGCGTGCTGGAAAAAGCAGCGGCATCCGGCAGCGGCGACAACTACGAAACCATCACCTACGAGGGCCACGGCCCCTGCGGCGTTGCTGTCATCGTCGAGACGATGACCGACAACCGCAACCGCACCGCAGGCAGTGTCCGCCACCATTTTGACAAATACGGCGGCAGTCTCGGCACCACCGGCTGCGTCAGCTGGTCGTTCGACCGCAAGGGCGTTATCGTCATCGACAACGAGGACGAGGAGCTGGACGAGGACACCGTCATGATGGACGCGCTCGACGCAGGCGCGGCCGATTTCCAGCCCGAGGAAGGCTGCTTCACCGTCTACACTGACCCCGACGACATCAACACCGTCGCCAAGGCGCTCGAAGACAAGGGCTACAAGTTCGACTCCGCCCAGATCGAGATGGTCCCGCAGTCCTACCAGAAGCTCGACAAGCAGGAAGACCGCGACAACATGGAAAAAATGCTCGACCTGTTCGAAGAGGACGACGATGTCCAGAACGTCTGGCACAACTGGGATCAGGAATAATCTAAGAATTGTACACAAAAGAAGGCAGAGGGGATATCACCCTCTGCCGTTTTTCATTTTACTATGCACAAATCATGCGGCAGCAGGGGTTTGACAGTCAAACGCGGCACTCCCGGGCCGGGAGTGCCGCGTTTGTGCGCGTATATGCTTATGCCCAGACGAACCAGCAGTAGAGATAGCCGCTCAGGACGGCGAGGAGCGTAAACGGGACGCCGATCTTGAGGAAGTCGGAGGCCTTGACCTCGTAGCCCTCCTTCTGCAAAATGCCGATGGCCGCGATGTTGGCCGAGGCGCCGATGGGCGTCAGGTTTCCGCCGAGCGTCGCGCCGACGAGCAGGCCGAAGTACAGAACGTGCGCGTCGCAGCCCATCATGGCCGCAATGCCCTGCACGACCGGGAGCATCGTCGCGACATACGGAATGTTGTCAATGAAGGCCGAGATGATAACAGAGCCCCAGACGATGATGGAATACATGCCAAAGAGGCTCTTGCCGCCGAGCTTGACAAACAGGGCGCTGATGTCCTCAATGACGCCCGTTTCGGTCAGCGTGCCGATGACGACGAACAGGCTCATGAGAAGCAGGAGCGTTTCAAAGTCGATCTCGCCCAGCGCGTACTTGATGGGGCCGAAGTGCTTTTTCTGGAGGATGGAGCGGACGAGTCCGATGAGGAACAGCGTCATGCAGATCAGGCCGTTCGTGATGGCGGGACGGCCGGGGATGAAGGACGCCGTAATGAGCAGCACGACCGTGCCGACCAGCAGATATGTTGGGAACAGATCCTCCACGACGGTCGGCGCACCGACCGTGACCTTGCCCTTTTCCTTGCGGAAGATGAACATGATGACGGGGACGGTCACGAGCGCGCCCAGCTCAACGGCAAAGAAGATGGAGCATTTGCCGTCCATGAAGATGAAGTCCAAAAAGTCCATGTTGGCGTAGCCGCCCAGCATGATGGACGTCGTATCGCCGACGAGGGTAGCCGCACCCTGCAAATTGGACGAGACGGCGATGCAGATGAGCAGCGCGACCGGGGACATTTTGAGCTTCTTCGCGATCGACAGCGCGACCGGCGCGATCATCAGAACCGTCGCGACGTTGTCGACGAACGCCGACACAACGCCCGCGAACACGGACAGCGCGACCGCGACCCACATGACGTTGGGCGTCTTTTGCAGCAGAAGATCGGCCATGCGCTCCGGCATTTTCGACTCAATGAACAGCGCGACCGTGCCCATCGTACCGGCAAGCATCAAAAGAACGTTCCAGTCGATGGCCGTAAAGACGGTGGCCAGCGGCATCGCGCCGGAGACGACGAAGATGACGGCGGAGATGAGCGCGACATAGGGCCGCTTTTTCGGCAGCGCAATCATCAGAATGTAGGTGACGGCGAAGAGGATGATGGTGAACAGCTTCATGACGGGACTCCTAAACGTTTTCTTATTTCTTTCTTTTCTCAGTCGGCAAAGAACGTGATCCTGCCGCTGGTGATGACGGTGATGATATCGGCGACCAGACACACGACGGTCACGATGCGCGAGACGGTCGCAAGCGTCGCGGGCAGCTCGACAAAGGACAAGATCGACAGCACATAGGCCGCCGCCATGATCCAGCCAATGACCCGGGCCGCAGTGGTCTTTCCGGCGGCGCGGTACAGACCGCCCACCAGACCGTCGACAAAAATCACAAGCACGAGCAGCAGCCATTTCGGCAGCTGGTCGATTCCATTGCGCAGCTTTTCCAGAGTTTCCATATCTGATTCTCCCTGTTTATGTATTTGGGCGGAGCCTCCGCTGCTTTTCAGACGAGCAGGCTCCGGAAAAGGTTCCCGTGTCCGGGAACTTTTTTATGCCATGCGCTGGCCGTTGATGACGAGCGCGAAATGCAGCCCCAGCTTCTCCGCCGCGCGGCGGCACAGGAGCATACGGTCCATGAAAATTTCAAAATACTCGATCACTGCGCATACCTCCGTGTCGATGGCAAGCGTCAGGCAGATCTCCTTTTCCGTCAGCGTGACCTCGTGCTTTTTGACGGAGTAATTCACGCGGTCGTGAATGTCGAACGCCGCGCGGGCCTTTTCGCGCACGCGGTTCGCGCGCACGTCCATTTTATCCGCCAGAATGAGCGCCGCTGCCACGGGGTTGACCGGGAAGGCGGTTTTTTCATCGTGGTTGCCGATGGCGGTGATGATGGTGGCCGTCTCTTCAGGGCTTGCGCCCATCTTGTCGAGGATTCGGAAGGCCATGACCGCGCCGGACTGCGCATGATCGATGCGGTTGATGACGTTTCCGATGTCGTGCAGCCAGCCCGCGATGGCGGCCAGCTCGCACGTGCGGTCGTCGTAGCCCAGCGTTTTTAAAATGGCGCTCGCCTGCGCCGAAACAAGGCCCACATGGGCAAAGCTGTGCTCCGTAAAGCCCAGCGCGGACAGCGATTCGTCCGCCTTGCGGATATAGCTTGTGATCTCCTCGCTTTTCTTGACCTGTTCGAGCGTGATAGACATAGGCGCTCCTTTTCTTTACAGATTTGCCAGCGTTGTGCCGGTCAGCCAGTGCAGCAGCTCCTCGGGCGCGGCGGGCTTTCCGACGGTCAGAAATTCCGTCCGGCCGGGGATCATCTGCGTGTTGTCGTCGCTCTCGGCCCATGTGACCCGCTGCAGCACGCGCGTTTTGCAGGTTTTGAGATCGGTGATCTCCGGCGGTACCTGCCGGTGCTGGATAAGAATGCTGACATTGTAGTTATCCGACGTCCAGCGGCCGAAGTTCGTCGTCGGCTTGCGCCATTTCCAGCGGCAGCGCGCTCCGCCGTCCTCCATTCTGACCAGCTTCAGATAGCCGCCCTCCACGTCCTGCACGCAGCGCATGAGCCAGATGACGTGATAGCCCGCCTTCTGAAAAAACTCGCAGACGTCAAAAAAATGCGCCTTCATCAGAAGCCCGTCCTGCAGCATGACGACGAACTGGTTGATCTGGATATAGGCGATGCGCGTCTGCCCGTCCACCGTGACGGGGAGGCTCCGGTTTTCCTCCGGCACCAGCGACTGCCAGCGCTCGCGCCAATGCTGCTGATCGTCGGCCTTTTCCTGCCGCTTTTTCTTCAGAAAATCAAAAAGCATAGCCTGTCCCTCCGGCTGTGTGCGCACCGTTCGTCTGTGACTGCATAACAAATAAATTCTACCTGTCCGGGAAACCCTTGTCAAGAGAATCCTGCATTGACGAAGCTGCCGGAAACGATTAAAATAGAAAATCATTGAACAAAGCACCTTGGGAGGGCTTTTCATGGACGCCGATCTGCGCGTAAACGCGCTTTATCTTTCCTCACGCCTGCGATCACGGCTTGCGGACGCCGCCCGCTGCCCTGTCACGACCATCATAGCCCCCACGGGCTACGGCAAGACGACTGCCGCGCAGTATCTGCAGCGGCGCATTGCCGCCGAAGCGCCGGACGCGTATCTGTTCCGGCAGTTTCTCTCCGGCGGCGGACGGCAGGAATTCTGGGCCGGACTCTGCCGGGCGCTGCACACCGCGCCGCAGCTGTCGGCGCAGCTGCGTGCGCTCGGCTACCCGGACAGCCCGCACACGCGGCAGCAGCTGCTGGAGCTGGTGCAGGATGCGCTGGCGGGCAAGCCGCCCGTCTGGTTCATTCTGGACGACGTGCACCTGCTTTCCGGCGGCGAGGCAGCGGAGCTCGTCTCGTTTCTGGCCGAGCGCCTGCCGCCGCAGGCGCATCTGATCCTTCTTTCGCGCAACCAGATCTTTTCGGAGGCGCAGAAGCTGCGCCTCGGCAGCCGCCTGTTGGAGCTGGGCGCGGCGGATCTGCGGCTGACGCAGGAGGAGCTGCTGCAATACGCCGGGCGCTGCGGCCTGCCGCTTCCCGAGCGGGAGGCGCAGGCGCTCCTGTCCGTCAGCGAGGGCTGGATCGCCATGATCTATCTCATGTTCCGCGCCTACGCGCAGACGGGCGTATGGCGCTTTGACGCGAAGGGCATGGACGCGCTCATGGAGCAGGTCATGTTTGAGCCGCTGGATGAGCGGAGGCGCTTCTTTCTGCTGGACATCTGCATGGCGGAGGCGTTCACCGCCGAACAGGCCGCCTTCGTCTGGCGGGAGCCGGACGCGGACGCGCTGCTGCACGATCTGACGCACAACAACGCGTTCATCATCGAAAGCAGCCCCGGCGTCTACCGCTGCCACCATATGCTGCGGCAGCTACTGCGCCGGAAATTCGCCCTTCTGCCGCAAAGCGCGCAGGCGGACGCCTGCGGGCGGCTCGGCAGCTGGTACGAGCGCACAGGGGAATATCTGACGGCTGCGGAGCTGTTCCGGCAGGCGTGCGACTGGGACGGGCTGCTGCGTGCGGCAGCGGCGGACTGCGGCAAATCGATCGGCGGCGAGCACCGGCAGATGCTGCTTTCCTGGTGCCGGGACTGCCCGGAGGATGTGCTGCGGCGGCACCCGGACGCGGTCTGCGTGCTGATGCGCAAGCTCTTTTCCTTCCGCGAAATTCCGGAGCTGCTGCGTCTGCGGGCGCTGCTGCTGGATGCGCTGCAGCCGGGCGGCGCGTTCTGCGAACAGGAACGGGAAAATTATCTCGGCGAATGCGACCTTGTGATGAGCTTTCTGCGCTATAACGACATCGCCGCCATGAGCGTGCTGCACCGCTCGGCCTGCGAACGCATGACGCGCACGACACGCTGCATTGACCTCGGCGGCACGTGGACCTTCGGCTCCCCGTCCGTTCTCATGATGTTCCACCGCGCAGCCGGGCAGCTGGACGCGGAAAACGCGCAGATGCGCGACTGTATGCCGTTTTATTACAAGGTCACGGACGGCCACGGCAGCGGCGCGGAGCATTCCATGCAGTGCGAAACGGACCTGCTGCGCGGCGACTTTACCGAGGCGGAGATCGGCTGCCATCTGGCGCGGGACGCAGCGCTTGCGCGCGGGCAGTACAGCATTCTGCTGACGGCGGAGTTCACGGCCCTCCGGCTGGCGCAGCTTCGCGGCGGTGCGACGGACGCGTCGCTGGAGCGGCTCCGGCAGACGCTGAAGGAGAACCGGCAGTTTCTGCTGCTGCGCACGCTCGATCTGTGCATTGCCTGGCTGGATGCGCAGCGCGGGAGGGCCGGCGCGGGCGCGTGGTTCATGGCCCCGGAGGCCGACGCGTCGTTTTTGGATCCTGTGCTTCCCATGCTGCGGACGGTGCAGAATGAGGTGCTGCTGGCTGCCGGTGCGTACACAAAGCTGCTTGCGCGCAGGGAGGCCTGCACAGCGCTGAACGCGTCGGCGCATACGGCGCTGGCCCAGCTGTATCTGCACATTCAGCTCGCCTGCGCGGAAAACCGCCTTGGCCGCGCAGACGCGGCCCGGCGGGAGCTGGACGCGGCGCTGGCCCTCGCCGTGCCGGACGGACTCTATCTGCCGTTTGCCGAGCATGCAGAAGCCCTCGGCCCACTTCTGCCGGAGGCATTCGCCGGGAACGAGGCTGCGCAGGCCGTTCTGCGCCGCACGGCGAAGCCGGGCCCTGGCGGACTCAGCCCGCGTGAGCGGGAGATCGCCCGTCTTGCCGCCGCGCGGCGGACGAACGCGGAGATCGCCGCGCAGCTGCACCTGTCGGAGGCGACCGTCAAAAATCACCTCAAGCGCATCTTCGACAAGCTGGGGCTTGACGGCAGCGCACGCGGCAAGCGGAACCTGCTGGCGGACATACTTTCAGAAAAGATTAGCCCCTGAGGGGCCTATGCAAGCAAACCGCTCCACGGTAAACTGGTACCAGACCGTTTATCGTGGAGTTTTTTTCGCGTTTCGCAAATCAGATCAGGAGGACTATCATGAAAAAAATCAGGAATCTGCTTCTTGCCCTGCTGGCGGCCGCGCTGTGCATGGCGCTGCTGACCGGCTGCGGCGAGAAGGAAGTGTCGGTATCCGTTACGCTGGTCAACCACAGCGGGCATGACATTTCCTCCATCAGCATCACCCCCTCGACCAGCACCGAATGGGACACGGAATTTGTAGACGGCACGTTTGCAGACGGCGAGAGCTTCAGCGCCGGTCTTGGCACGTATAAGGAATCCGAGGTTCCCGATACCTATAATATCATTGTCTACAACAGCGAGGACACCATTCTGTACGACACAAGCGTCGATGAGCTGGATTTTGCGATTCAGGACGGCGACTACATCATCTTCCTGCCGCCCGAGGGCGACGTGCCCATCGAGATCGCACACGACTATGACCCGGCGGACTATGAACTGGACTATGCGCCGACGGGCTACACCGAGGAGGAGCTGAGCGGCGGCGATCTGAGCGGCTACACCGGCTGCTGGAAGCTGGAAAACGAGCCGTTCTATTTCGTCATCAACGAGGAGTTTGAATGGATCGCCATCAATCTCTACGGTGAACAGGTCGGGCCCGGCTACGTGGTCGACGAGGGCGGGTGCATCACGCTTTACATGGACGACGACACGCAGCTTGTCACCCTGTACCAGACCGCCTACGGCGAGTTAAGCGACGCAGACGGCAGCACGCTCACGCCCATGGAGTATATCATGCTCCTGCCGACGCCGGAGGACGAGCTGAACCAGACAGCGGCCTTCCCCGGCGGCTTTCCGAACGTCACGGTCGATTACCCCATCCAGATGGAGGCGCACGAGCACCCGAACGTGTCCAATGCGCTGAGCTTCAACGCGGTCATGGAGGACGGCACGGACGATTATTATTCCAACATCACGCTTGCCTTCCAGCCCATCGAGGGCTTTGATCCCTACATGGAAAAAGGCGCGGCGACCGCGAAGACCTATATGATGAAGATGCTTGAGGACTTCATGCAGAGTATGTACGGCAGCTATCTGCTCAAATCCTTTGGCTCGGACTTTAAGGACAACGGCGATTATTACAGCCTGACCGGCTATATGTGGCTCGACGGCTCCGTCTTCTCCGACAGCCCCTCGCAGCCCGTGCGCGGCTGCATGGAGGTGCGCTATTACGGGCCGACGGGCTATGCCCTCGTCGCGACGACCATCGCGCTTGAGGGCCGCATCCGCAATTATTTCGATATCTGCAACAGGATGCTCGAAACCCTGTCCTACACCGCCGGCTGGAGCACCGCGCCCAAGGCCCGGCCCGCCTATTCCGGCGACACCGGCGATTACGGCACGCCGTATTACTGGTACGACGAGGACGGCGACATCTGGTACTGGAACGGCTATGAGAACGAGTTCATCGGCTACGGCAGCGACGGCTACATCGACGAGGATACCGGCGAATACATGGAGTCGAACGACGCGGGCTGGGACTATGACGACGAATATTACGACGATTACGATCCGTGGTCCGATCCCGGCGACGGCTGGGGCGACTACTCGGACGACGAAGACGGCTGGGGCGATTACTTCTGAACCATCCCCGGAGAAAGGAGGGCTTTGTGTATGCGTGCAGATCTGGCGCTGATTTTGTTCGTTCTGACGCTTGCGGGCGGCATTGCGCTGCTCGTGCTGCGGAAAAAGCGCGGCGGCGCGCCGCTGCTCATCGGCGGGATCGTCCTGCTCGTCTGCGCGGCAGCGCTGGGGCTGTATCTGGCGGCAGCGGTGCTGCTGGTGCTGGCCGTGCGCTGAAAAACGAAAAAATATCATAGGATTTCACAGATATTTAAAAACTGCCCCCTAAGATTTTTAATACCATCCTGATATTCTATACTTGCAAGAAGCAAACGTCTTTTTCATTTTTCTCCTTTCTCCATATTTTAAAAGAAACGCGCAGACAGGCCGGTCACTTGTCTGCGCGTATTCTTTTACGGCGCGATTCTTTCGGGAAACTGTTCACAGTTTCTTTACCGGTTCGTGAAATCCTGTTCAAATTCTTCCTCTATACTAAAAGCACAAAAGGGGAACAAACCGGCCGGTTCTCTTTTGTATGGTTTGACCATCCGGCGATGCGCCGTCTGATGCCGTGGAAAGCTCTGCGGATAAGCCGACAGACCCGCGCGTGACAATCGCCGTTCCACCCCTCCAAATTCTTCATTGTTTTCTCCCCTGCAACACTTACGCGCAGCCCAAAGGCGGGCTGCGCGTAAGCCAATTTCAGGGGAAATCGCAGGCGGAGAAGGCGGAACTGCACCGGACTGCGGCTGTATTTCTATATGGATCAGATCGTTTACTGAACGATGAAGTTGACAGATTCGTCGCCCTGCTTGTCTTCGCCGTAGACATAGTCCTTGCCGGGCATGACGGCGTTCAGGACGATGCCGACGATGGAGCCGACGGCCAGACCCGAGAGGCTGATCGCGCCGAAATGGAGAGAGCCTGCCGAGGAGTAGCTGATGCCGATGGACAGAACCAGAATCAGAGCCGCGACCAGAACATTGCGGGACTTGGTGAAGTCGACCTTGTTCTCGACGACGTTGCGCACGCCGACTGCGGAGATCATGCCGTAGAGCACGAGGCTGACGCCGCCGATGGTGCCGCCGGGCATGGAGGAGATGATGGCCGCGAACTTCGGGCTGAAGGAGAAGAGCATGGCCAGGACTGCCGCGATGCGGATGACGCGCGGGTCATAGATGCGGCTGAGGGCCAGAACGCCGGTGTTTTCGCCGTAGGTCGTGTTGGCGGGCGCGCCGAAGAGGGCTGCCAGCGTAGTCGCAAGACCGTCGCCCATCAGGGTGCGGTGCAGGCCGGGATTTTCAATGTAGTTGCGGTTGCAGGTGGAGGAGATCGCGGACACGTCGCCGATGTGCTCGACCATGGTGGCAAGGGACAGCGGGACGATGGTGATGACGGCGGTCAGGAGCTTGTGTGCGTCGACATTGCCGGAGGCGAACAGGCCGAAGACGGTCTGCTCCATCTTGATGGGCAGCGCGAACCACTTTGCTTCGGAGACGTTTGCGACGAGATTTGCGCGGACGTCCGCGTCGAAGATGACGGCCAGCAGATACGAGCCGATGACGCCGAGGAGGATCGGGATGATCTTGATCATGCCCTTGCCCCAGATGTTGGCGGCGACGATGATGAGGATGGCGGCGATGGCGATCCACCAGCTGCCGGTGCAGTTATTGATGGCGGAGGAGGAGAGGTTCAGGCCGATGGCGATGATGATGGGGCCGGTGACGATGGGCGGGAAGAAGCGCATGACCTTCTTCGCGCCGAAGACCTTGAACAGACCGGCCAGAATGACATACACAAGACCTGCGCAGGCCACGCCGAAGCAGGCATAGGGCAGCATCTCAAGGTTGGGGATGTTCTGCTGCTCGCCGAGCATCGGCGCGATGGTCGCGTAGCCGCCGAGGAAGGCGAAGGACGAGCCGAGGAAGGCCGGGACCTTGCCGCCGGTGATGAGGTGGAACAGCAGCGTGCCGAGGCCCGCAAACAGGAGCGTGTTCGAAACGTCGAGGCCCGTCAGGATGGGGACGAGGATCGTCGCGCCGAACATGGCGAACATATGCTGGAAGCCGAGCAGCAGCATTCTGCCTCTGCCGAGCTGTCTGGCATCATAGATGCCGGTTTCCGGAATTTTGTTTTTTCCCATGGTGTTCTCCTTTCTTTTCGGCGTTTTTGCGGGCGGTCCGGGCTGTATGCGTGCATAAAAAAAGAATTGTGAAAACTGGAAACACCAGCTTCACAATTCCTTCTGCAAAAACAAATACGACGCCGGAACAACGGGTTCCCCAGCAAAAACAAAAACGGAAGCACATCGACAGACGGGCGTTTTGAAGATCGTCATGGCGCGCACTTCCTTTCGTAAACTCACTGGGGGACATTATAGCGGCGCGGCCGCAAAAATACAACTGTGAGTTTTGTGCGATTTTGGACGCCGCAAAACATGAAAATTGACAGATCCGTCAAATTCACTCCAGCTCGTCGAGGGTGAGCCGGAAGCTGTCCAGGAAATGCGCCATGAAGTAATCAAGGCACGGCAGCTGCATTTCGACGAGCGCCTGCCGCGTCTGCTTCTCCGCCGCCGCAAATTCTGAGTTGCCGGCCTTCAGCTCCTCGACGCACTTGATATACGCCGAAAGCTTGTCCGCCGCCTTGACGATGCGGGCAACCTCCGGTTCGGATTCAAACAGCAGCGGGCGGTAGCTCTCCTGCACCTCCGGCGGCAGGAGAGCAAGGAGCTTTTCACAGCTGACGGCCTCGATCTGCTTGTAGGCCTTTTTGATCTCCGGGTTATAATACTTGATCGGCGTGGGCAGGTCGCCCGTCAAAATTTCCGATGCGTCGTGAAACAGCGCGGCGGACGCGCAGCGGTCGGGGTCGGCAGGCTGGCCGAGGATGTCGCGCTGGATCACAGCCAGTCCGTGTGCCAGCACGGCAACCATATGGCTGTGCTCCTGAATGTTTTCCTCAAACGTATTGCGCATGAGGCCCCAGCGGCCAATGTAGCGCATACGGGAAATAAGCGCAAAAAAGCGGTGCTGCATCGCAATGCCTCCCTATCAGATCAGAGATTTGTTCTTCCATTTGCCGCGGAACACGTGCGCATAGCAGACAAGGAGCGTCACGGTCCACGCCATGGCCTGGCTCCACCAGACGGCGGTATAGCCGAACAGAGCCGTGTTGTGCAGCGCATAGGCAAAGATCACGCGCAGCCCCAGCGCCAGCAGCGCGAAGAACGTGGCGTGGAAGCCCTCGCCCACGCCCTGGCACATCCCGTTGGCGGGAAAATAGACCGCGAAAATGGGCATCGCGACGGCGGAGCTGAACAGATGCAGGCGGCAGATGGCCGCAGCGGCCTCGTCCAGCTGGAACGCGCGGATGATGCGCGAAATGCCGAGAATCTGGCACAGGCAGAGCACAAGCGTCATGGAAAGCGACACCAGCACGCCCTGGCCAAGGCCCCTGGAGACGCGGTCGGGGCGCTGCGCGCCCATATTCTGGCCCGCGAAGGTCGCCATGGTGTTCTGCACGCCGAGAATCGGGATCATCAGAATGTTCTCCATCCGGGTGGCAACGGTATAGGACGCGATCATGCTCTCGCCGTAGAGATTGACCAGCCGCTGCAAAAACAGAAAGCCGCAGGAGACGATGGACTGCTGAATGGCCATCGGCGCGCCGACCTGCAGAATGCGGCCCGCCGTTTTCACGTCCAGCCGCAGCTCGCGGAGCGAGAAGCGCAGAAGGGCGTATTTCCGGTGCATATACGCAAAGCCGATGACGCAGGAGGCGATCTGCGAAATAACGGTGGCGACGGCCGCGCCTGCCACGCCCAGCCCAAGCCCCGCGACAAACGCAAGGTCGAGCACGACGTTCAAAATCGACGAGACGAGCAGAAAATACAGCGTCGCCTTGCTGTCGCCCAGCGCCCGCAGAAGGGCCGCCGCGATGTTGTACCCGAACTGGAACACCAGTCCCGCCGCGTAGATGCGGAAATACAGAAGCGTCATCGGCAGCAGCGCCTCCGGCGTGCCCAGCACTCGTTCCAGCAGGAATCTCGCGCTCACAACGCCGGCAAGCGACATGAATAGCCCCATTGCCAGCATCAGCACAATGGCCGTCGCGGCATACTGCCGCAGCTCCCGCTCGCGCGAAGCGCCGAAATACTGCGAGATCAGCACGCCTGCGCCGATGGAAAAGCCGATGGCAAGCGCCGTGAACAGAACTGTCAGCGACGCGCAGGCCCCGACGGCGGAAAGCGCCTGCTGGCCGTTGAAATTGCCGACAATGATGGTGTCGGCGGTATTATAGAGCTGCTGCAAAAGGTTTCCCGCCATGATCGGCAGCGCAAACTGTAAAATAAGCTTCCAGGGCGTTCCCCGGGTCAGATCCTTCGTCATGTCGCGTTCTCTCCAAACCGATGCTTTGGTTATTGTAGCACAAAAAGAATTGCTTGTAAATTGCGGCTTTCCGCTTGATAATCCTTTTACCCTATAGTATAGTGGGTTAAAAGAAAGCGAGGAACCAAACATGATGATTTCCACCAGGGGCCGCTATGCACTGCGCGTGATGATCGATCTGGCCGAGCATATAGACGAGGGCTATATCCCGCTGCAGACGATCGCGAAGCGGCAGGGCATTTCCGAAAAATATCTGGAGAGCATTCTGGCCGTGCTGAGCAAGGCGGGGCTGCTCGACGCCGTGCGCGGCAAGGGCGGCGGCTACCGCCTGTCCAAACCGGCGAAGGAGTATACCGCGTTTGAGGTATTGTCCCTGACCGAGGGGACGCTGGCCCCGGTCACGTGTCTGGAGCGCGGGCAGCAGTGCGAAAACGCGGTCAACTGCCGGACGCTCCCGCTGTGGCAGGGGCTTGATCAGGTCATCGCCGCGTATCTGTGCAGCTACACGCTTGCAGATCTGACGCAGGAAGAGAAGCCGCAGCCGAAGCGCAGGCGAACAAAGACATAACGTGAATTTCAGACAGGAAGCTTGAACATATGAATGAAGTTTATTTCCCCGCGCTGTTTCCGGGCTTCCCGCTGCCGGAGGAGCTGGTGGAGGCGCTCGGACGCCTTGCCGTCGTCCACGCGGAGCTTGACCGGGAAACGCGCACCATCCGTCTGGACGCGCAGGCGGAGCAGTATCTGGCAGAAAAGCAGCTGCAGGCGCTCTGCCGGGACATTGAAAAGGAATATGGCCTGCGGGAACTGAAGCTTTCGGTGCGCTATCCCGCCTCGGAGCTTCCGAATATGGATTTCCGCGATCTGGCGCAGGTGTTTATCCGCGCCTTTTCGCCGTCTGCCGCCATTCTGGCAGGAGCAGGCTACGAGGTCACGGACGAGGCCGTCGTCATCCGGCTCAAGGCCAACGGCAAGGACAGCATTTTGCAGAACGCAAAAAAGGCCGAGCAGTTCCTGCGCGACCGCTTCGGCGTTTCCAAAAAGATCGAGGTCGAGGCGCACAGCAATTTAGAGGGCCGTGCGCTGTTTGAAGAGACGGCGCGTATCCGCGCCGAGGCGCTTAAAAACGCGCCTGCCATCACGGCCAGCGTGCCGCAGGGCGGCGCAAAGTCCTCCGGCGCAGGCTCGGCCGCACCGGCAGAGCCGGCGGGCGCGCTGTTCTACGGCAGGCCGTTTTCGGGCAGGCCCGTGCGGATGGAGGAGCTGAACCTCGATATGTTCCGCGTGATCGTCGAGGGCAAGGTCTTCGCCGTGCAGCACCGGGAGCTGAAAAAGCGCGGGGCGTGGGTCATCTGCTTCGATATGACAGACTATACCAGCTCCGTCCGCGTGAACCAGTTCATGGAGGCCGCAAAGGCCAAGCCCATCATTGACAACGTCCAGCCAGGTATGTGGCTGCGCGTACAGGGCAAGATGAGCTTTGACCGCTATGACAACGAAATGGTACTTCAGCCGAACGCCATGGAAAAGATCGAGGCGCCCAAGCGCCGCGATACGTATCCCGAAAAGCGCGTCGAGCTGCACCTGCATACGACCATGTCCTCCATGGACGCGCTGACCGATACCGGCGCTGCCGTCAAGCGGGCAGCCAGCTGGGGCCACCGCGCCATCGCCATTACGGATCACGGCGGCGCGCAGTCGTTCCCGGACGCGATGAAGGCTGCCTCCAAGGCCAAGGTCGCGGGGACGGACCAGAACATTAAAATCCTCTACGGCTGCGAGGGCTACTACGTCAACGACGTCGACGACCGCATCGCCGTCCACGGCGAGGAGGATTTCTCCTTTGACGGGGAATACGTCGCGTTCGATCTGGAAACGACCGGCCTGTCCTCGCTCCATGACACGATCATTGAGATCGGCGCGGCCATCATGAAGGGCAATGAAGTCCTCAGCACGTTCCAGACCTTCGTCGACCCGCACCGGCCCCTACAGCCGAAGATCGTCGATCTGACGGGCATCAACGACCAGATGCTTGCCGGGCAGCCGGATATTTCCGAGGCAATGCCGAAATTCCTGGAATACGTCGGCAGCCGCCCCCTGTGCGCGCACAACGCGGATTTTGACATCGGCTTCGTGACGGCGGCGTGCGAAAAGCTCGGCCTGCCGTTCCACCCGACGTATGTCGATACGCTCATTCTGGCACAGAATCTGATGCCGGAACTCGGCAAGTATAAGCTGAATATTGTCGCCGATGCACTGAGTCTGCCGGATTTCAACCATCACCGCGCCTCCGACGACGCGATCACCTGCGGGTATCTGCTCATGCGCTTTTTCAAGATGATGCAGGAGCAGGGATTGGACTCGCTGCAAAAGATCAACCCGCGCATGGAGCAGCTGCGCTCCGGCAGCAAGATCCTTGACCGCCGTGCGCGGCACATCATCGTCTTTGCCAAAAATTCCATTGGCCTGCGCAATCTGTACCGGCTGATCTCCTACGGCAATCTCAAGTATTTCAAGCGCGTGCCCATCATGCCGAAGTCCGAGCTGCTGCAATGGCGCGAGGGACTTATCATCGGCTCGGCCTGCGAGGCGGGCGAGCTGTTCCAGGCGATTCTGAACCACAAGAGCTGGGCGGAGCTGAAGCGTATCGCTAGCTTCTATGACTTCCTGGAGATCCAGCCCATCTGCAACAACCGCTTCATGCTCGACAAGGGCCTTGCCGAGGACGAGGAAGAACTGCGCGGCTTCAACCGCACCATCGTCAAGCTCGGCGAGGAGCTGGGAAAGCCCGTCGTCGCGACCGGCGACGTGCACTTCCTTGACCCGGAGGATGAGATTTTCCGCCACATCCTGCTTGCCACCAAGCAGATGCCGGACGCCGACCGGCCGCTGCCGCTGTATCTGCGCACGACAGATGAGATGATGGAGGAATTCTCCTATCTCGGCCCGGAAAAGGCGCATGAGGTTGTCATCGAGAACCCGAACCGCATCGTTGACTGGTGCGAGTCGCTGCGGCCCGTGCCGCACAATCTGTTCGCGCCGAAGATCGAAAATTCCGTCGAGGACCTGAAAGCCCTCGTCTACGGCAAGCTCCACCGGCTCTACGGCGAAACCCCGCCGGAGCTTGTGCAGAAGCGCGTCGACACGGAGATGCACGACATTATTTCCTGCCACTACGACGTCATTTACATGTCGGCACAGAAGCTGGTGCAGAACTCGCTGGAGCACGGCTATCTTGTCGGCTCGCGAGGCTCGGTCGGCTCGTCCATCGTGGCGTTCATGTCCGGCATCACGGAGGTCAATTCCTATCCGCCGCACTACCGCTGTCCGCAGTGCAAGTTCACGACGTTTGAGGTTCCGGCCGACTGCGCCTGCGGCGCGGATCTGCCGGACGCGGTGTGCCCGAAGTGCGGCGCGAAGCTCGACAAGGACGGGTTCAATATCCCGTTTGAGACGTTTCTCGGCTTCGGCGGCGATAAAGTCCCAGATATCGACCTCAACTTCTCCGGCGAATATCAGGCCAAGGCGCACGCCTACTGTGTGCAGATGTTCGGCAAGACGCACGTCTTCCGCGCGGGCACAATCGGCACTGTCGCGGAAAAAACGGCCTACGGCTACGCGAAAAAATACCTGTCGGAGCGCAATAAGACCGTCCCCAAGGCGGAGGAGAACCGGCTGGCGCTCGGCTGCGTCAACGTCAAGCGCACGACCGGCCAGCACCCCGGCGGCCTCGTCGTCATTCCGCAGGAGAACGAGATCTGGGACTTCTGCCCCGTGCAGCACCCGGCGGACGACAAAGACTCCGAATGGATCACGACGCATTTTGAATATCACTCCATGGAGGAAAACCTCCTGAAACTCGACATGCTGGGCCACGATGACCCGACCATGATCCGTATGCTGGAGGACATGACCGGCGTTGACGCGCAGAAGATCCCGCTCGACGATCAGGATACCATGTCGATCTTCACGTCCAGCAAGGTGCTGGGCTATGAAAACGACCCCATTCTGGGGCCGGTCGGCTCCGTCGCCATCCCGGAATTCGGCACGGGCTTCACGCGCGGGATGCTGCAGGAGACGCAGCCGACGAAATTCGACACGCTCATCCGCCTGTCCGGCTTCTCCCACGGCACGGACGTGTGGCTGGGCAACGCGCGCGATCTGATTTTGTCCAAGACCGCCTCCGTCAACGACGCCATCGGCTGCCGCGACGATATCATGCTGTACCTCATCAAATGCGGGATGCCCGAAAAGCGATCGTTCAAGATCATGGAGGCCGTCCGAAAGGGCAGAGGTCTGCCCGACGGCGCGGAGGAGGAGATGAAGGCCGCAGGCGTCCCGGAATGGTACATCGGCTCCTGCAAGAAGATCAAGTATCTTTTCCCGAAGGCCCACGCGACGGCGTATGTCATGATGGCCTTCCGCATCGCGTGGTTCAAGGTGCACCAGCCGCTTGCGTTCTACGCGGCCTATTTTTACCGCCGCAGCCAGAAGGGCGGCTTCGACGAGGGCATGATGTGCCACGGCATCGAGCTTGTCAAGAAAAAGCTGCAGGAGATCAAGGAGGACGAGGATTCCAGCGCCAAGGACGACGATCTGTTCACCACGCTTGAGGTCTGCTATGAATTCTATCTGCGCGGCTTTACCTTCGCGCCGATCGATATCTACCACTCCCACGCGACGAAGTTCCAGATCGAGGCCGGGCAGCTGCGCCCGCCGTTCGTGGCTGTGGCCGGTCTTGGTGAAACGGCGGCCTGGGACCTTATGAACGCCCGCGAGGGCCGGGAGTTCTTGTCCGTCGAGGAATTTGCCGACGCCTGCCCGAAGGTGTCCAAGACGCTCATCGACCAGCTCCAATCCGCCGGCGCCTTCGGCGACCTCCCCCTCACCAGCCAGCTGACGCTGTTCTGACCCCGCCCCAAGGCGCCCCTTGGGTAACCGATGATTCAATCGGCAAGCCCGGGGGAATTTCGATTCCTCCCCGGAGCCCCCTTGAAGCGACCAGAAAAACCCTTTTGGTTTTTCTGGACTTTTCCCGCGAAGCTTGAGGCAGCTCAGAAATTCTGACGCTGTACGTCCAGCGCATCCTGTAGGGGCGGACGACTCTGTCCGCCCGCAGGCTGCACCGCTTTTTACGGGAATCTGCGGCGAGTCCGTAACTTCCCAGCGGACCGATGTGGGATCAGTCCCTACAGAACTCCGGCGAATCCGTACCGCCCTGCAAATTTCGACTGCAAAGCTGCTTTACCGCACCCATTCAAACGCAGCTATTTGCAAATCTAGTTGTACCGTAACAGGCGGCGCGTACCATAGCACTCGTAGGGTGAGTCTGTGTGTTCGTAACAGCTAGAAATCAGGACTTACCTAGGGTGTATCTGAAAACTCCCAACGCACCCGGACAGCGGGCCTTTTTGCGGTGCGCCGCGTCATTTTTCCTTGAAATACGTCAGTATTCCTGCGAAAAAATGTCTTGCGCAACGCAAAAATCCCTCGCTGCCGGTCACATCATGAGTTTTCAGATACACCCTAAAATCGCACCCGCAGCACGCACCAAACCGTACCCCAGTGTCCCTTTTCTCCCCTATCTTTTCCGGCAAGACGGAAAAGATAGGGCCGCCGGGAATCTCCGGTGCTGACAAAACAAGCCCCTTGTCATGCAGTTCCATGCGCATGACAAGGGGCGGCTTTCGTGCAGGCTGTTTATGAGAAAAGATTCACGCTCAGAGCCGCTGCAGACCGGCTTCGATCTCGCCGATCATGTAAAGCGACCCGTAGCAGAGGACGACGCCGTCCTTTCCCGCGTGCTCCACGGCCAGCCGGACGCCGTCTGCGACTGCGTCGCAGGCCGTGACGGGTTTGCCGAACTGGGACAGGTACTGCGCCAGATCGTGCGCGTTCAGCGCGCGGGGATTGCCCGGCGTGACGGTGATGAATTCCTTCGCGTAGGGCTCGACGTTCCGGTACATACAGTTATAATCCTTATCGGCCAGAACGCCGGTCAGGATGGTCAGCGGCCGGCCGGCCAGATAGTCCTGAATGTTCTTGACGAGCGCCTGAATGCACTGCGGGTTGTGTCCGCCGTCGATGATAAACAGCGGGTCCTTGCGCCGTACGTCGAACCGGCCCGGCCAGCGGACGTCCGCAAGCCCTTCGCGAATCTGTTCGTCCGTGATGTGCCAGCCGCGCTGCTGCATGACGGTCGCCGCGGTGAGGGCGACGGCAGCGTTGTGCAGCTGATGATCGCCCAGCAGCGGCAGCTGCAGCGCGTGGAAGCGCTCCCAGTCGAAGACCTGACCGGTCAGATTGTGGGAAATGAGCCGGATATCGGCAAAGTCCGCCTTGTGGAGCTTTGCACCGACCGCTTTGCACCGCGCCTCGATCACGGCCTCGACCGACGGCGTTTCGCGGTAAATGACCGCGTCGCAGCCGGGCTTGATGATGCCGGACTTCGTCGCGGCGATCTTCTCCAGCGTGTCGCCCAGCACCTCCGTGTGGTCAAGGCCGATGTTGCAGATGATTGCAACCTCCGGCGGCAGAATGACGTTCGTGGCGTCAAATTCACCGCCCATGCCGACCTCGCAGACGACAAGATCACAGTTATGGCGGGCAAAGTATTCAAAGCCCAACGCCGTGACCATCTCAAACTCGGTCGGCTGCTCGAAGATCGAATCCGCGAGAGGCTTGATATATTCCGTGATCTCGCAGATCTCTTCGTCCGGGATCTGTACGCCGTCAATTTGGATGCGCTCATTGAACCGGATGAGATAGGGGCTGGTGTACAGGCCCGTTTTGTATCCGGCCTTTGTGAACATACTGGCCAGCATCGCGCAGGTCGAGCCCTTGCCGTTTGTACCGGTCACGTGGATGAACTTTAATTTGCGTTCGGGGTGGCCCATTTTGTCCAGCAGCGCGCTGATGCGTTCGAGGCCAGGGACGCTGCCCTTCCAGCAGACGGAATGGATATAATGCAGCGCTTCGTCAAGCGTCATGTCAATTACCTTCTTTTGATTTCGATTCGTATTTCACCGGCGGCCAGAGCTTGGCGGCGGTAAACACCTTGGATTTATAAAGCAGCCATACCACCAGCACGTCAATGACGAACGTCACGCCGAACTGTACCGAGCGGGTTGCCAGTTTTGTCAGGAAAAATGCCGTTTTCGCGTCGCCGCCGTAGACAAAGGCGAGGGAGAAGCTCTGATAGAGGATCGAGCCGAGCGCGATGGCGGGCAGGAACGACAGGGCGATGGTTAAAATCGACGTTTTCTTCACCAGCAGCGGCTGGAACAGACCCGCGCAGAGCCCGTAGAGAATGGGCGGTACGCAGAACATCGGGTTATAGCCGTAGCCGGAGAACAGACAGCCGACAAAATCGGCCACAAAGCCGACCAGCGCACCGGGCAGCGGCCCGAAGAGCATACCGGCCAGGAAAATGGGCACGGCTTCGAGGGAGAAACGGGTCGTTTCGTTGGGCATCGGGATAATGAACCGGGCCAGCACGACGGAAACGGCAGCCAGCAGCGCGCAGGACACGAGCGTGCGCACATTCTGCAGCCCATGACGCGGCGCAGTCTGCGCGGCAGACATATTTTTCGTAAAATTAGACATAAAAAAGCCTCCTATTTTGTCAATGGGAGGAGGTTTGGTGATATGGACTTTCAAACAAGAAAGAAACTGCTGTACAATTTCAGTTTGCTATAGCGGATGCGAAATGACACCGCGGAGAGACTCCTTCGCCCGGCGGCAACCTCCCATCCAACCGGTACTTGACGCGTCATTTCTACTCATGCAACGTTCGGGTACGCATGCTCTGTGTGTTAAATTGACAGGCTCACATCTTCCTGTCCTTCCTGTTCTCCTTCGTGCCTATTGTATTGTGTACGGAGGAAAAAATCAAGCGGAAATCAATATTTTTTTATTGATTCCCGCGATTTTTTCGTGTCTGCCCAGAAACGTGGAAAGCGCGGCTTCGAATCTGTTGTCCATCATGCAGCTGTCCCACCAAATTTCGAGACTTTATTTGACATCCTAACATAAAAGTTTCCGGATGTCTATGATAATAGACATGATTTTTCGCTTTTTCTCCTACACTAGGGTGTATCTGAAAACTCATGATGTGACCGGCAGCGAGGGATTTTTGCGTTGCGCAAGACATTTTTTCGCAGGAATACTGACGTATTTCAAGGAAAAATGACGCGGCGCACCGCAAAAAGGCCCGCTGTCCGGGTGCGTTGGGAGTTTTCAGATACACCCTAAGCAGGAAAAGAGGCTTCGCGAACAGCGGAGACTCGTTCCGTCGAGGCCGTTTTCGACGAGCCTCCGGCGGCCCCTTCTTTTCCGCCTTGCCGGAAAAGAAGGGGGAGAAAAGGGGCGCTGGGGTACGGTTTGGTGCGTGCTGCGGGTGCGGTTCAGGGAAGCACCTGTTTTATAGCCGTTACGAACACACGGACTCACCCTACGGGCGCTATGGTACGCGCCGCCTGTTACGGTACAACGGATTTGCAAATAATTGCGTTTGAATTGCTGCGGTAAATCAGCTTTGCAGTCGTAATTTGCAGGGCAGTACGGATTCGCCGGAGTTCTGTAGGGGCCGGCGGCTCTGTCGGCCCGTTGGGAAGCTGCGAATTCGCCGAAGCGTTCCGTAAAAAACGGTGCATCCTGCCGGGCGCAGCAGCGCTCCGTCCCTGCCAACAATATCCAGCCTTCGCCGCTTTGCCCAAAACGGGCGGTGGATTTTTTGTAAAACGCAGAATTTGCGTGCGCGGCTTGACAACGGCGCGGGGCTGCCCTATGCTTCAAGCAGAATCATGAGAGAGAAAGGATCTTTACCGCATGGATATTGATACAAATGAACAGTTGATCGCGTTTTGTCAGGAGGCCCTGCGCATTCCCAGCTATTCCGGACAGGAGCAGGGCGTGGCGGAGCTGATGAAGCGGAAAATGGAGGAATACGGCTTCGACGAGGTCATTATCGACCGCTTCGGCAGCGTCCTCGGCACCATCAACGGCAAGAGACCCGGCAAGACCATCCTGATGGACGGCCATATCGACACCGTGGACGTGATCGACGCGCCGCAGTGGGAGCATGACCCGTTCGGCGGCGAGATCGCGGACGGGAAAATTTACGGCCGCGGCGCGTCCGACATGAAGGGCAGCGACTGCGCCATGATCACGGCCGCAGCGCGCTTTGCTGAAAAGACCGGCAGGGACTTCGCGGGCCGTGTCTGCGTGTCGTGCACGGTGCATGAGGAGCGGTTCGAGGGCGTGTCCTCCCGCGAAATTACGCGGCTGGCAAAGCCCGATCTTGTCATCATCGGCGAGGCCACGAGCACGACCGTCAAGCGCGGCCAGCGCGGCCGGGCGGAGGTCGTCGTCGAAACGGAGGGCATCAGCTGCCATTCCTCCAATCCGGAAAAGGGCGTCAACGCCGTGTATGCCATGACGGCGGTGATCGACGAGATCCGGAAGATCGTCCCGAACGAGCATCCGCTGCTCGGCAAAGGCATTCTGGAGTTGACGGATATTATCTCCCAGCCGTACCCCGGCGCGTCGGTCGTGCCGTCTCTTTGCCGCGCGACGTTTGACCGCCGGACGCTTGTGGGCGAGGATGAGGCCGTCATTCTCGGGCAGGTGAACGAAGCCATTGCCCGCGCGCAGGAAACGCACCCCGGCCTCAAGGCCCGGTGCTATCTGGCCGAGGGCGAAGAAAAGTGCTGGACGGGCGACACCATCCGCGCCAAGCGCTATTTTCCGGCCTGGGTCACGGAAGAGGACAGCGAGCTGGTGCAGGCCGCGCTGAAGGGCCTGAAGGACGCGGGCATCGAGGCGCCGCTGTCGCACTTCTCGTTCTGTACCAACGGCAGCAGCTTCTGCGGCGAGGCCGGTATCCCGACCATCGGCTACGGCCCGTCGCTCGAAAGCCTTGCGCACGTGCGCGACGAGTACATTGAAATCGACCAGCTGCTCAAGTCCTGCAAGGGCTTCGAGTCCATTCTCACGCAGCTGACGCGGTAATTTCGCGAAAAGAGCAACAAAATTTTTGTTAGCCTAAAAATATTTTTGAAAATTCCTTGCAATCTGCTTCTGATACTGGTATGATAGCTTTAGACTTCATTCGGGTATTAAATTTGGAGGTGATAGCAGATTGGACGCAAAATTACTGGAACTGCTTGAGCAGATCGCAAAGGCGATCGCGGCGCAGTTTGGCAGCAACTGCGAGGTCGTGCTTCATGAGCTTTCCGGCAAAAGCGCCTATTCCTCGATCGTGGCGATTGAAAACGGACACGTGACCGGCCGCAAGGTCGGCGACGGGCCTTCCCACGTCGTACTGGAGCAGCTGGGCCATGAGGACGACAATGCGGAGGATCAGCTTGGCTATCTGACGCGCACAAAGGACGGGAAGATTCTGAAATCCTCCTCGGTCTACATCCGGGACGAGACCGGCAAGGTCACGGGGATCCTTGGGATCAACTACGACATTTCCATGATGCAGCTGTTTGAAAACTCCCTGCACGACTTCATTTCTGCCGACCAGCAAGCCAGCCGCGAGCCGGAGCGCATCACGCTCAACGTGGCCGATCTGCTGGACGATCTCATCCGGCAGGCGGACGAGCTTGTCGGCAAGCCCGTCGCGCTCATGACCAAGGACGACAAGGTCAAGGCCATCCGCTATCTCAGTAATTCCGGCGCACTTCTGATCACTAAATCCGGCGATAAGATCGCCAAGCATTTCGGCATCTCCAAGTACACGCTCTATTCATACTTAGATAACAGTAAAACAGGAGGAACAAACGAACTATGAGCAAGATCGATCTGACCATCAACAAAGAAGGCCTGCTGCATAACATCCAGAAGGCCAAGGAAAACAACATCATCATCCCGACCATTGCCCAGATGCAGAACCCCGATCTGATCCCCGAGAAGATCAAGGAAAAGCTGACGCACACCGGCCTGTGGGACGTTGACCCCGTCAACCTGTTCCGCATCAGCTGGCACAACGAGGCCAAGGAAACCGGCGGCCTGTATCAGAAGACCCCGAACTATGTTGAGATCCCGTCCTCCGTTTCCGGCGTTCCGTGCCGCATTCTGGCCATGTCCGGCAAGTGGTTCCCGACCGGCTGCCATAAGGTCGGCGCTTCCTTCGGCTGCCTGGCTCCGCGTCTTGTGACCGGCCAGTTCGACGCCACCTATCATCACGCTGTATGGCCCTCCACCGGCAACTACTGCCGCGGCGGCGCGTTCAACTCCAAGCTGCTGGCCTGCGACTCCGTCGCCATTCTGCCGCAGGATATGTCCAAGGAACGCTTTGACTGGCTGAAGACCATCGCCGGCCAGATCATCGCCACCCCGGGCTGCGAGTCCAACGTCAAGGAGATCTTCGACAAGACCTGGGAGCTCAAGCAGGATCCTTCCATGATGATCTTCAACCAGTTCGCCGAGATGGGCAACCCCCTGTGGCACTACAATGTCACCGGCTACGCTCTGAGCGACCTGTTTGAGAACGTGAAGAAGCCCGGCCAGAGACTGGCTGGCGCCTGCTTCACCTCCGGCTCCGCCGGCACGATGTCCGCGGGCGACCTCCTCAAGGAGCGCTATCCGGGCATGAAGCTGGCAGTTGGCGAAGCGCTGCAGTGCCCGACCATCCTGGACAATGGCTTCGGCGGCCACCGCATCGAAGGCATCGGCGACAAGCACATCCCTTGGGTTCACAATGTCAAGAACACCGATATGGTCATCGATATTGACGACGAAGATTCCCAGAGACTGCTCCGCCTGTTCAACTGCAAGGAAGGCCAGGAGTACCTCAAGACCCTCGGCCTCAGCGACGAGCAGATCGAAAAGTTCACCTGGATGGGCATTTCCGGCATCGCAAACGTTCTTTGCTGCATCAAGTTTGCCAAGTTCTATGAGCTGACCGAGGATGACGTTGTCGTCACCGTCCTGACCGACTCCGCCGTCATGTACAAATCCCGTGTCGAAGAGCTGAACGAGATGTACGGCGCATACTCCGCACAGGCTGCCGAGCTGGATCACAACCTGCATATGCTGAACCTCAAGACCGACAGTATGCTGGAGCTGACCTATCCGGAGCGCAAGAGAGTCCACAACCTGAAGTATTACACCTGGGTCGAGCAGCAGGGCATGAGCGTCGAAGACCTCAACGCCCAGTGGTACGACACCAAGAACACCTGGGATGCCGTCCATGCACAGGCCAAGGAGCTCGACGAGCTCATCAACGCATTCAACGACGAGGTTGGTCTGCTGAAGGCGCTGTAAGCCGAAATTAAGCCAATATAGAACCAAAATGGGGTGGGGGAATGACCCCACCCCGTTTATTCATCCTTTGCGACAAACGCTTCCTCGGCGGCCTGTTCGCCGTCGATCAGGATTTGTTTCGCAAGCCCGTAATTTTGCTGTTCCAGCGCTTGAATCGCCTGTTCTGCGGCCTGAAATAAAATGGTGTAATATTCGGGAATTTCATTCATAATACATGCGCCTCCTTTGTTGCACATTTGTGCTACGTTTATATTACAATGTTCGGCGCATAATTGCAATACAATTTGCATTACGAAACATAATGCGAGGTGCATTGCGATGAAGAAATTCCGAATCCCGAATATTCCGCCCACGACAAACAAGAGCATCCGCTTCCCCAATGACGTGATCGATGAAATTGAGGACGCCATCAAGGGAACGGACTGCACATTTTCTGCGTTCGTGGTCGAGGCTGTGCGTGTCGCGCTGGAAAATCTGAAGGAGGATTCTGAATGAAAAACGTCAAATGTGCGCGCTGTGTGCGCTGCGGCAAGGAATATGAGGCTGTCCCGAATCTGACCAACTGCTCCTGCGGCGGGATTCTGGATATCGTGTATGATTATGATTACATCAAGGCGCACCTCACCAAGGAAACGCTGAAAACCCGCGTGAACCCGACCATGTGGCGCTATCGTGAGCTGCTGCCGGTCGAGGACACCACACCCGACACGCCGCTGCGCGTGGGCTGGAGCCCGCTGTACGAAGAGCCGAAGCTGGCAGAAATGCTGGGCCTTGGCCGTCTGTGGGTCAAGGACGACGGCATCAATCCCACCGCCTCTCTGAAAGACCGCGCCTCCGCCATGGCCGTCGCCAAGGCGCACGAGGCGGGCGCAAAGATCATCGCCTGCTCGTCCACGGGCAACGCGGCATCTTCCCTCGCGGGCAACGCCGCTGCCGCAGGCTTCAAGACCTATATCTTCGTTCCCGAGCGCGCGCCGAAGGGCAAGGTCGCGCAGCTGATGATCTTCGGCGCGAACGTCATTTCCGTCAAGGGCAACTATGAGGAAACGTTCAAGATGTCCGCCGAGGCCATTGAAAAATGGGGCTGGTACAACCGCAACGCGGCCATCAACCCGTATCTGTCCGAGGGCAAGAAGACTGTTTCCCTCGAAATTGCCGAGCAGCTGAACTGGGAAATGCCCGACTATCTGGCCATCTCCGTCGGCGACGGCTGCACCATCGCGGGCGTGTGGAAGGGCCTGAAGGATCTGTACGCCATCGGCTTCATCGACAAGCTGCCGCGCCTGATCTCCGCGCAGTCCACCGGCTGCTACCCCATCAACCGCGCGATTCAGGAGAATAAGCCCTGGGAGCCGATGGAGGAGAATACCATCGCCGACTCCATCTCCGTCGGCGTGCCGCGCAATGCCGATAAGGCCCTCATGGCTATCCGCGAGTCCAACGGCATCGCCGTCAACGTGACCGACGAGGAAATCCTCGCCGCGCAGAAGCTTCTCGGCCGCACCTGCGGCGTCTTTGGCGAGCCTGCCGGCGTCACCGGCACTGCCGCCGTCAAGAAGGCCTGCGAGCTGGGCCTGATCGAAAAGGGCGCGACGGTCGTCTCCGTCGTGACCGGCAACGGCCTGAAGGACGTGGCGAACGCCATCAAGTCCGCAGGCGAACCCATCAACATCAAGCCCGACCTCGACCTCATGGTTGAAGAATTCGCCAAGAGAGGCGTCACGGTCGAATAAGCCCAATGCAAAACGAACCCCCGGACTGCTGTCCGGGGGTGTTCTTTTTGTCCGGCGGTTTATTCCGCGTTTCCGTCGATGTGCCGTTGGATGCGGTTGATGATCATTTCGAGGGCGATCAGGTTCTTGCCGCCCTCCGGGACGATCAAATTCGCGTTTTTCTTGCTCGGCTCGACATAGAGCTCGTGCATGGGCTTGACGGTGGTC